>JABUBN010000007.1_pt1 | contig 131274 bp, 128 predicted proteins | sample 7240341 | NCBI WGS metagenome assembly JABUBN01 (sample SAMN07256345, study PRJNA390944) | subsurface metagenome | isolation source: Methane hydrate marine sediment | place: Pacific Ocean: Eastern North Pacific, ODP site | reverse complement strand
TTCTCCTATGTATACTCATTATCTTTTCCCCTTTCTACTCCTTTAATTATTCTAACCTGTCTTAAGAATCTGTCCAACTTTAGGGGTTCACTCCAATATAGCAGATATTGTAGCTGCACAGAGGGTTTTAAAGAAAGAAGTTTATAGGTACAACTACAAGCAAGTTCACTCTACTACTGGTGAAGTTCCTTACTATAGATTTAGAAAAGCATCTGATGAGGGTAGGTCCCTTTTTAGGGAATTTGAACTAAAACCTCCTTACAAATCCATAAAGGATATCTTTTGCCTTAGGCTTGAGAGAACTATTAATGCCTACAGAAAGATCTCCATAAACAATATGGAATTTAAGGTAAATGGAAATCCTTTTAACAGGGTGAATATTAAAATTTATCCACTGAATAAAAGATAAAGCATTTCCAAGTGTTCCAACTATTGCTAAAAAAGGTTCCATGTCAGAAAGACAAGTTCAAATGATTATAAATTCTCTGGTCAAAAAGGGTCTTATAAAAAAAGAATCAAGAATAAATAAATATAATAAATCAAAGACTTCTAACTTATATACTCTACTGTCTGTTAAGAAAAATCAGTCCGATAAAGATAATAAGGAAGAGGTGGTGCATAACATGCACCACCTCTGGTGAATGATATGCACCCTAATAATACCAATATTAAAAATATCAATTTAAAAAACGTTAATAGGACTAGCGGAGAAGGGAATATGGAAAACTCTAAAGGGGAGATAAAGGAAATAGTAGTAGAAGATGAAGAGGATATTAACGATATCAGGAGAATAATAAAAGAATCCTTAAAAGATAAGGGAAAATGTAACTTTATAGAGCCCAAAGACTCTGAAAAGGACAAAAACACTGATTCAAAAGGTGAATACTTCAAAAGCAATTTGGTAGAGGAATATCCTAAACCAAAAAGATATAGGTCTAGAGAAAAGGAGCTACTAGCTAAAGAAATAGCAGAAGAGCTTGAAGATAACCACAGCCTGGGAGCATTTCGAACTATAGTTGATAGAATCTCAGAGCAGCAGATAAGAATATTTTTAAGTATAATCAAGGATACACATCTTACCGGGAAAATCAAAAAAAGTAGAGGTGCAATGTTTATATCACTTGCCAAAGTCTATGCTGTAAAAAATAATATAAATCTCAATTTCAGGTAATCTCACTTTATAATATAAAATTTTAAAGAAAAAGGGTAAATATGATATTATTAGCTAAAAATGTTAACAAATTAGTAAACAAACCAGAAAAGAGTAATTTAAAGATGGTTAATAGAAGACGGGATAAAGACTATATTAGAAAAGTTATAAGAATTAACCAAAAGTATATTGTTTTATGTGACTTTTTAGATTTTTACACTGGATATAAAGGAAAAAGCAAGTTTGAATTTTATAACAATCTGTTTAATTATTCACTAAAAAAAATATCCGGTGATATCGGCTATAAATTTAAAAAATCTCCTGCATCTGACTACGGAATTACAAGGTCATTTTTTTTAGATAAGAAGATCTATGATTTGCTCCATGTAGTATATAATAGGTCACAAGAATTGTATAAAACACGATATGACGATTATCTATCCATGGGAAATTTTACTGAGCTAATATTATATATTTATATTACTGACAATGTAGAGAAAAAAATTCTTGATGTATTTAAATTTAACTTTGGCATTCAGAAAATAACTTAGAAGAAATGTATTTTCCTTTAAAAAATAAGCTTTTTATAACTAGATTGATAAGACCTTCTATTAAAGAAATTTGTGGTATAATAAGATAGAATATCAAATAGAAAGGCGAGGATGTAAAAGTCAATGAAAGCAATAGACATGACACCTATTATAAAAAAGTATCAAGGTTACTTTGTAGCATTGAGCCATGATAGAAAAAAGGTATTAGGTAAAGGTCATACCCCCGAAGAAGCACTTAAGGAGGCAAATAAGAAGGGATACAAAGACCCAATACTGACAAAGATTCCCAATGAAAACAGGAGTTATCTGTTGTGAAGCAGATAAAATTCCCATATCTTAAGTATATTGTAACACCTCCAACTCAAAAACCACCCCAATATATCTATCGACCTGTTATTCCTGTAAAATTATTTTTAGATAAGAAGGCAGTAACATTTGATGCATTGGTTGATTCTGGAGCAGATGAATGCACTTTTCCTGCATGGATTGCTAAAATGTTAGGACACAATGTCTATAAAGGGGAACAGAAAATTTTTTCAGGCATTGGTGGATCAGTGTTAGCATATCTCCATAAAACACATATAGCATTGGATGGAATTGAATTTGCGTCAGATGTGTATTACTCACATGAATGGGATGATATGCCGTTTGGTCTTTTAGGTCAGGCTGGTTTCTTTTCTCATTTTGATATTAATTTCAACTATAGGGAAAAGGAAATCTTATTAGAATACTATTCTTAAGTTTTGCATAGGATATAAAAACTTTCTTGAGAGTACCACTTTTATATCACCGGTGCTGTTCTCACAGGATGACAGTGAACTATTTTGTATTTTACATACTCTTTATCCCAAAGAGGAAGATGGAGTTATTCTGGACTATTTTTCCAGAATTGAAAAACTGTTGAGTGTTGATATTTCAAGCGGGGAGTCAATGGTAATTCTTGATGTAAATGAATTTGAAGACAGCGAAGCGAGCTTTGACAACTTTAATCTTTTTACCCAGCAGGGTAAATTAGTCTTTCAGGTTGTGGGTGATTTTGAAGAAGATGGTGATATCTGGGTCAGTGATAGCGATGGGAATAATTTGTTTAAATTGACTGAAAATCCTGATCTTAGAGAACAACAGCCCTCAATTCTTAATATGCCTGATACTGTTGGGAAACTGGCTTATACAGGAGTAAAAAGATATGGGACTATTTCAAGTCAGTTAAACAGCGGTGATATATATATAATAAACATAGATGGTTCCGGACAGGATAGAATTACAGACTATGGAATTGGTGCAGCAAAACCTGTCTTTTCTCCTGATGGGAAATATCTGGCTTTTATTCGCTATATGTATGGCAGCAATAGGGAATATGTTGAAAGCAGCCAGATAGAAGTTTGTGATATGGAATCCGGGGAAATAAAAATTGTTGCATCTGGTTCCAATATTTTTGACCTAATAGGATGGATAAAAACAGAACTATCGGTTAATTGACTTATTCTATAATTTCTATTAATATATGCAATTGTCTAACACAGGATTATCCTCATCGAGGGCCCATAGCTCAGTTGGTTAGAGCAGCGCACTCATAATGCGGAGGTCCCAGGTTCAAGTCCTGGTGGGCCCACCATTTATTTTTAACAAAAGAAATACTTACTTGATATTGTCTGGTATATATGGAAGTTTTTCTGAAGAACTGCCGCGTTCAAATCTGGTTTTCATTAAATCAAGGAGTTTTGAAGAAGTTGGGTCTACTTTGTTTAGAACAGCTAGGTAGACGCTAATCCAGTCAGCAAGAAAGATACCGGAAAATCCTTTAACAGCATAAAGAATTTCTTTTTATTTCAGAATAAATATTATAATATCTATTCTAATAATACAATTTTACCGAGTCAAAATGATCCTTAAAGAGCTTGCTTTATCTCTGGATAAGATTTTTAACAGGAGCCTGGCTCTAAGCTGGGATAAGGCAGGCCTGCAGATTGGAAATCTCGAGAGCGATATAAATAAAATCCTTATAACTCTGGATATAAACGGTGAGGTAGTAGATGAAGCAGTCAATCTTAACTCTGATTTAATACTTGCCCATCATCCATTAATATTTAACTCTCTTGATACTATTCTGAGTTCGAAAGCCGGTGAAAAAGAAATACTAACGCTTATAGAAAACAGGATAGCAGTTTACTGCGCTCATACCAATTATGACTTGATGACAGGGGGATTAAATGATTTTGTTGCCAGTACTCTGGAATTAACCGGTACGGAGATAATTGAAGAACAATATGAACAGTGGTATAAATTTGTTGTTTTTGTACCCCTGGAAGCAGAGGAGAAAATTAGAAAAGTTATCTGTCAGCATGGCGGGGGCAAATGGCAAAATTATACATGCTGTACTTTTAATATAGAAGGGAAGGGTACTTTTATTCCACAGAAAGGTTCAAGACCTTATATAGGTGAAGTTGGCTGTGTGAATTATGTTGACGAGGTAAGAATAGAGTGCATTGTAAATGAAAGAAACCTGAGCAGTCTGATTGATGCAACCATAAAGGCGCATCCTTATGAGGAAGTAGCATATGATGTGTATAAGATTGAAAATAAGTTTAAGGATGCCGGGATTGGAAGATTGGGAAAATTGAAAGAGCCAGAGTCTTTTAGAGATTTTACAAGTAAGATTAAAAACAGGCTGGGAATTAGCGGTTTTAAGTGGCTGTGCAAAGAAGATATAAAGGTGGATAGTAAAAAAATCAGGAAAGTAGCAGTGGTATGCGGGAGCGGTAATTCTATTGCCCGGAGATTGGCGGATATTGATTATGATCTGGTTATAGTGGGCGAGATTGGTTATCATAATGCCTTACAGATTATAGAAAGCGGTAAAATACTTGTTGCAATAGGTCATGGTAGCAGTGAAAAGCTGGCTACTGTTGATATGTGTAATAAACTGGAAGATTTTTTCCAGAAACAGAAAATTAAAATTGATATATTAAAAAGCAGGTTAGGCTATAAATCCTGGAGGTATCAAGTTGACTGATTTAAAGTTTAATGTGATAGATCTGGTGGAATTGCAGTTAATAGAAAATGCAATTTCTGCAAGGTCGGCTGAGATAGAAAAGGTTAAAAATAATGAGGAACAAGTTTCTGCTGAGAAGGAATTTGCTGAAGTTAAGGAGAAGTTTAACAGGGTAAATGGTAAATATAATGATATAGAGAGTGAGCGTAAGAGACTTGAAGATAATGTTGAGATGCAGAATGAAAAGATTAAAAATGATGAGAATAAATTGTTCAGCGGTACCATTACAAGCGCAAAGGAACTGGAAAATTACCAGAATGAAGTAAAAATATTAAGACAAAAAAATTCAGAAATGGAAGATAAAATCCTGGAAATTATGATCGAAATGGAAGAAATGTCAGAAAAGGTAGAGCTGGCTAAAGCAGAGAAAGATAAAGCAGAGGCAAATATTAACAGGATAAAAAACGAGATGAATGAAAAGCTAGAGGTTTTAAAAAATATCATTGAAGGATTAAAAAAGAGAAGAGATGATGTTATTCTAAAGATACCTGATGATTATTTAAAAAAATACAAGGAATTTAAAGGTAAAAAAGGAGGTATCGCCGTTGCAGTACTGAAGGATAATTTCTGCAATGTATGTAATATGCAAATACCGGCAATTGCGGCCGAGAAGATAGAGGATATAGATGAAATCTACAGTTGTCCGATATGCGGCAGGATGGCTGTAATTTACAGAGATGAGATAGATAGTATAAAAAAGGAGCTGGAATCCTAAATGACAGAAGAAAATTATGGTTATTTAAAAATATACTTTGATGGAGGTTCAAGGGGCAACCCCGGCCCTTCAGCGGTTGGTGCCGTGATGTATGATGATAAAGGTAAGAAACTTGAAGAGCTCAGTGCCCATATCGGTGAGCAAACCAATAATGTAGCCGAGTATATAGCACTGGATAAAGTCCTTGATCTGGTAGAAAAATATCACTGCAGGAAAATAATACTTTTTACTGACAGTAAGCTTCTAAATAACCAGATTAAAAAAGTCTGGAAGATAAAAGACAGTGGTATTCTAAAAATATACCTGAAAGTATCTGAAAAACTCAGCAAGTACGATATTGTAGATCTCCGGCTTATCTCAAGGAAACATAATATAGAAGCTGACAGACTTGTAAATCAGGCGCTTGATAAAAGAGAATTAACCTATGAGGGAGAGTCAAAGATAAGCTTTGGGAATATAGATGAATAAGGATATATTGATTTTTTGCTAAATATCTGTAATATATAACTGGAGTTAGCTGAGTAGTCGCGCAAGCTTTGCTTGTGAGGAAAGTCCGGGCTCCACAGGGCAGGATGCTGGGTAATACCCAGCGGGACTGGTGTAAAAGCTAATCCCAGCGCTAGTGCAACAGAAAATATACCGCCAGGATTTTATATATCCTGGTAAGGGTGAAATGGTGAGGTAAGAGCTCACCAGCAGTCTGGCGACAGGCTGGCTTGGTAAACCGCATCCGGAGAAAGGCCAAATAGGGAAGTATAAGGTGGCCCGCCTTCTTCCGGGTTAGGCCGCTAGAGGTAAATAGTAATATTTATCCCAGATGGATGACTACTGGTGCTTATGATTAAACTCATTGGTACTACAGAACTCGGCTTACAGGCTAACTCCAAATTATTTTTATAACTACGGAAGCTAAAAATACTTAGAAAATCCTTTTGGAAAAGATTTAAATTTTTTTATTGAAAATATATTAAAAATAATTTTTATAATATGTATAATAGATATACTATTTAAGAAAGCTTTTGTTTAAGGATACAGGAGGATTTTATGAGTAACAGTGGATCAGGAACCGCAAAGGGTGTTTTTATAGGATTTACTCTGGGATTTGTAGCAGGGGCAGTTACAGCACTATTTTTGACTACTAAAACTGGTGAAGAGTTAAGAGCGGATATAAAAAGAATAGCAAAAGATATAGGAAGTAAAGTTGAGGGGGAAGCCAGCAGGATTAAGAACATAACCAGGGAAAAATATAATGAGATCGTAAATAGTGTTGTTTCAAATTATAAAAAGATAAAAGACCTTACCGAAAAAGAAATAGAATTCATAAAAAAGGTAATAGTTGAACAAAAAGACATGGCAAAATAATTAAAATTTTCTGTGTTTACTTAAACGTGTGTTCAACTTTTAGGGTCCATATCAAAGTCTCTTAGTCTGTATGTGGCAACTTTTACGAATTGTAAAATTACAAGTCCACTTATAAGAAAAAACAAAGTGCTTAGCAGGGCTATTCTCTGGCTTTTGGTAATAAAGGATATTACTCCAAATGCAACAGGGCCTATAATGGAGGACACCTTGCCGCTTATGGAATAAAAGCCGAAAAATTCAGCCTCACTATCCCGGGGTATGAGAAAAGTCATAAGACTTCGGCTTGCTATCAGAGTTGATCCGGTAGAGATAGCAGCCAATATCCAGCATATATAAAACACTGTCCTTATATTAAAAGCAGTTATCAGAAGTATTATTATAATCCACATGATTAAAGTTATAGTAATGGTTACTTTTGGACCTATCTTATCGGTTAGCCAGCCAAAGAAAAAGGAGCTTATAATAGTGGGTATATGTCCTAATATAAAAAGCATGGTTATTTCGAGCAGCCCAAGATTCAGGGTATTTTTAGCGTAGATAGCTGCATAAAGAGCTAGAATAGAGAAAGCATTACTGAAAAGAAAATATGAAATTAAGAATTTTGTAAGATTCTTAAACTTTTTTATATTCTTTAAAGTATTTGCCAGTTTTTTAAATCCATATGAAATATAAGGGGTGTTGATTTTTACGGTTTTAGCAGCCGCTGAATCCTTGAGAAGTATAAAAGATGGTAGTGAAAATACCAGGAAGAATATACCGGTAATCAGAAAAGTAATTTTAATATTTGATAAATTTGACGGTTCCAGCCCTCCTCTTACGAAAGGATAGATTAAGATTAAAGATAAAAAACCTCCCAGGTAGCCCACTGAAAAGCCAAAACCGGATATAATCCCGGTATTTTTTTTTGAGGATAGCTGGGGCAGGAATGAATTATAAAACATCATTGAAGTCTGATAAAAAACATTAGAAATAATAAATAAAATTACAGCCTGGACAACCATTCCTTCTTTTAAGAAATATAAGAGAAAGGTGAAAGAAATACAGGCTAGAGTAAGAAAAGTCAAAAATTTATTTTTGGATCTTGAAGTATCTGCAATTGCACCGAATACCGGTGCCAGAAAGGATGTGATTACCATAGAAACACCGATGGCAATTCCCCACATAAGGTCTCCAAAATTTTGGGAATAAATTTCCGGGGATACTATTATGCTGGTAAAGTAAACCGGAAAAATTATGGTAATTATAACCACTGCAAATGAAGTATTGGCAAAGTCATATAGAGCCCAGGATATAACTGGAGGCTTAAAAAATATTCTAATATTATTCTTAATGGTATTCCTTTTCGTATAATTTTTTATAATATTTAAAACTAAAACTTATTATCTTAAAAAAGTTATAATTTTGCTATGAAAATTAAAAAGTGACCTCTGATATGTTTTTAGATAATTGATTTACACAAACATGAGCCTGAATATAGCTAAGGTGAATGGTTGCAAATAAATTGCCCGGGTAATATCATTATATTAATATTAAAAATTAATTTAAAAAATTAGGGAAATCAATGAAAGTCTCGAATTTAACCTGGAAGATTGGCGGGGAAGCTGGTTTTGGAATATTATCCACTGGAAAAATTTTTTCAAAGATCTTTACCAAAAAGGGATATTCTGTTATTGACAACAACGAATATTCTTCCTTAATAAGGGGCGGGCATAATACTTATACCACCCGAATAAGCTCTAATGAAATTTTCTCCACCAATAAGAATATAAATATTTTGGTGGCGTTGAATGAGGAGACCATTAGACTTCATCAGGAAGAAGTAACATATGGAGGATATATTGTTTATGATGAAGATGATTGCAATATCGGAGATTTTAAAAAGGCGAGGAAAGATATTAATTATGTTATGGTGCCTTTTTCTAAAATAATTTCAGAATTAGGAGCTCCTAAAGTTATGGTAAATAATGTTTCATTGGGAACATCAGTTGCTCTAATTAATTATGACCTGGAAGTACTTAAAAATGTAATAAAGGATATCTTTGGCAGGAAAGGGTCTGAAATTGTTAATTTGAATATTAAATCATCTGAATTAGGGTATAAATATGTAAAAGAAAAATTAAAAATAAATATTTATGAACTAGAAATAGTAAAGCCGGTAAGTAAAATGCTGGTAACAGGCAATAATGCGGTTTTTTTAGGAGCGGTAAGATCTGGTTGTAAATTTTATGCCGCTTATCCTATGACTCCTTCTCCTTCAATGCTTAACCTTTTTGCTTCTATAGAAGACGATTATAATATTGTAACCAAACAGGCCGAGGATGAAATGGCGGTGATCAATATGGCAATTGGCGCCTCTTTTGCGGGTGCAAGGGCAATGGTTGCTACGTCAAGTGGCGGCTTTTCTCTTATGAATGAAGGAATAAGCAGCGCTGCCATGACCGAAACTCCTATTGTTATTGTATTATGCCAGAAGCCTGCTCCCGCCACTGGTCTGTCTACATGGACAGAACAGGGAGATATGTTATTTGCAGTTCACTCGTCTCATGGCGAATTTTTAAGGGTGGTAATAGCGCCTGGTGATCCCGAAGAATGTTTTTACCTTACGGGTGAGGCATTTAATCTTGCAGACAAATATCAAATTCCGGTAATTATAATGCTGGATAAATATTTATCAGAAAGCCATTTTTCATACGAAAAATTTGATTTTAAAAATATAACAGTGGACAGAGGCAAATTGTTAAGCAAAAGCAAAGATATAGATGGGAAATACAGGCGTTATTTTAATACTGACGATGGCATCTCTCCCAGAGTTGTAACCGGAATAGAAGGTGGAATTCATATAGCTAACAGCGATGAACACAATGAGGATGGATATTCTGAAGAATGCGCTCACAATAGGAAGATTATGGTGGATAAAAGGTTTAGAAAAATAAAGAAGTTGATTGAAGAGATTCCTCCTCCCAAGATTTATGGTCCTATAGATGCTGAAATTACTATCTGGAGTTGGGGTTCTTGCAAGGGTCCTATTCTTGAAGCTATGAATATATTGAATCAGAAGGAAAAAAAAGTAAATTTGATTCACTTTACCTATTTGTATCCCTTTAACAGTGAATATATTGAGGGAATTATTGGAGAAAACAATAAAAATGTAGTAGTTGAAAATAACAAGACAGCACAGCTGGCAAAAATTATAATGATGAATACCGGTTACAGGATAAAAAATAAAATATTAAAATATAGTGGAAGACAGTTTCTACCTGAGGAAATTATTAGTGGCATTGAAAAAATAGAATAGAAGTTTAAATCATTTATAATAAATGAATATTACTCTGACAATAAATGGTGATGGAAAAGACTAAAAGCAAAACTTCGAAAGGAAATTATAATTTAAAACCCGGTGATTTCAACACTGAAAGAAAACCTACATGGTGTCCTGGATGTGGAAATTACGGGATTTGGAGTTCACTTAAGAAAACATTTGTAAAGCTTTATCTGATGCCACATGAAATCCTGATTGTCTATGGCATTGGCTGCTCGGGTAATGGTGCTAATTTTATAAAAACTTATGCGTTTCATGCTCTGCATGGAAGGGCGCTTCCGGTAGCTACAGGGGCAAAACTTGCAAACCATAAATTGAATGTGATAATTACGGGCGGAGATAGTGATGGAGTAGGTATTGGTGGAAACCACTTTATGCATACATGCAGAAGAAATATAAATATGACTTATCTATTACATAATAATAAAGTTTACGGGCTTACTACCGGCCAGACTGCTCCGACAAGTGATAAAGGTTTTAAAACCAAATCAACGCCATCGGGAGTGCTGGAAAAACCGGTCAATCCGGTTTTGCTGGCTCTGGCATCTGGAGCAACATATGTTGCAAGAGGCTTTTCAGGAGATGCCAGTCATCTTTCAGAGATAATAAAAAAGGCTATAAAGCATAAAGGCTTTTCTTTTATAGATATCCTGCAGCCGTGTGTAACATTTAACAAACAAAATACATATGACTTTTATAGAGAGAAGATATATAAGCTGGATGAAATTAAAGGTTATGATAAAAGTGACCTGAATGAAGCAATTAAAAGATCCATGGAAGAGGAAAAAATACCTATAGGAATTTTCTATCAGGTGGAAAGGTCATTATATGAGGATGGACTGAAGCAAATAGAAAGAAAACCGCTGGTTGATCATATTATAACAGATATAGACATTAACAGACTGCTGAATAATTATTATTAGTGAATTACTGCTGCCTTGTTGTACGAGAATTTGTATATGAACGACACTAACCCGGGTGAACACAAAGAATATAAAATAGTTGCCCATATATGGCAGTCCTGAAAAGGAAGGTAATTCGCGTTCTTTCTTTTATGTGTTATATAATGTATTGTACATTCATTGTATATGTAATTTTGTGTTTAATAATATGGAAAGCCAGGATGATATATTAAAAAATGAAAAAGCTATTGATACTTTGTATAAATTCTGTAGGGAAAAAGCTTTTATAAATTAGTAAGGGGGATATTATTGAAAAAAATTTTTTTAATAGCCTTTGTCATATATGCAATTATAAGCTTCTTTATTTTAACAGGATGCAGCTTGACTGGTTTTGTAGAAGATTTAAAAGATAAATATATAGAAGAATACGTAAAAGAAGGAAGTGAAGAATTAGCAACTCCAGCGGAAGGAGAGGCAGAAGTTGCAGAGGATGACGAGGAACAGCCAGGTACCCAGGAGAGCAGTTTAGTTAGTTATGAAAATGATTTCACACTAATGGATCTGAATGGGAATGAAGTATCATTATCAGATTTTGCTGGGAAAATAGTGGTATTAAATTTCTGGGCTACATGGTGCCCTCCATGCAGAGAGGAGATTCCTGATTTTATTGAAGTTTATAATAAATATAAGGATAAGGATGTTCAATTTATAGGGGTCTCAGATGAAGATGTTTCCACTTTAAGAAGTTTTGCTGAAGATTACAATATAAATTATCCTATTTTAATTGATAATGCAGGTGTTATTGGAGAGTGGGGTATACGTGCAATTCCTACAACTTTTATACTGAATAAGGATGGTAAAGTCATATTTAAGAATATCGGTATGATGACCAGAGAACAATTAGAAAATAATATAGAAGATGCATTATAAATGTTAGAAATTGGTTTTTTTACTGCTTTTATTGCAGGGCTACTGGCATTTCTTTCTCCCTGTGTTCTACCCCTGGTTCCTGTTTATATAAGCATTATGTCCGGTAAGACAATCTATAAAAGTGAGACCATAAAAATATCTGAAAGACTTTACTTGCTGATAAATAGCTTAGCCTTTGTATCAGGTTTTTCAATAGTATTTATAGCTCTGGGCTCAACTGCTACTATAATCGGTCAGGTGCTAAAAGATTACTCCGGCATTATTGCCAGAATTGGTGGAGTAATACTGATAATATTTGGACTACAATATGCAGGTATCTTCAGGATTCCTTTTTTAAATATGGAAAAAAGATTTAATATACCTGCTTCCTTAAAATCAGGTTATGCAGGGTCTTTTATCATAGGAGTAATTTTTTCATTTGGATGGGTCCCCTGTGTGGGTATGATTCTATCAGGTATTTTACTTTTAGCCAGCCAGCTGGAGACTTTACTCCAGGGCGTGTTACTAATGGGTATTTTTTCACTGGGACTCGGCCTTCCATTTATTCTTGCAGGTATATTTATAAGTTTATTTTCCAGTTTTTTAAAAAAAATAAACAAGCATCTTAATATAGTGTCTATTATCTCAGGGATCTTTCTAGTGGCTCTGGGAATTATTCTTATTACAGATTCCATGACTCTGGTCATAGGTTTCTTATCAAGGTATTTACCTTTTTTAAATAAAATTAATTTTTATTTAATTTTTTAATTTGATTTATGATAAAATCTTAAATATTTATACGTCTGATTTTAAAAAGGTAATATTAATTTAATTCTAAGGAGGACGTTTTGTCTATAGACCCAATAGCTTTCAGTATATTTGGATTAGAGATAAGATGGTATGGCATAATAACTGCGCTGTCGCTGGTTATAGGCTTTACAGTTGCTTATTTTATAGCAAGATATAGAGGCAAGAGAGAAGAAGAAATCTTAAATTTCGCGCCGTTTGCAGTAATATCTTCAATTCTTTTTGCCAGACTGGTTCATGTCATAGTTAACTGGTCTTATTACAGCGCACATCCGATTTATATTTTTGTATTTAGAAGAGGCGGGCTTGCCATACATGGAGTTATACTGGGAGGAGTTTTAGCTCTTATCGTATTCTGTAAAATAAGAAAGATTGATTTCTGGTTATGGGCTGATATAGCTGTTCCCGGCCTGATACTGGGGCAGGCTATAGGAAGATGGGGTAACTTTTTTAATCAGGAAGCTTTTGGAAGACCGACCAATCTTCCCTGGGCTATTTATATAAACCCTGCTAACAGGCCTTATGATTACGCAAGTTATGAATATTTTCACCCTGCCTTTTTATATGAATCAATAGCAAACCTCCTGTTGTTTGCTCTTATTATGTTAATGCACAGGTTCTATAGAAATAAACCGGGCAGAATCCCATATGGATTGATACTGTCAATGTACCTGGGAGTATATTCGATTTACAGGACGTTTATTGAATCTTACCGTATAGACAGTGCCTTCTGGGGTCAGGTCAAGGTGGTATATGTAATAAATTTTGTTACCATTATAGCTGCACTTGTTATTGCCTATTATGTAATTAAAAAGTTTAAGGAAAAAAAGCAGCTGAAAGAAAATATGGAAGAATGACAATTTGACTCTTGGTAAACATTTTTCTTTAAGAAAGCTGTCTTACCTATACTATCTTACCTATATTTACTGTAATTTCTAAAGCATTTGGTTTATCTTTTACTGTATATACAGCCGCAGTAATTTTGACGGTACAGGTTTAATTCTTTGCTTAACTGGATGGTTTTTTTAAAACCATTCATTTTTTTAAAGTTGGCCTGGTAAAAATTAATTCCTTTTGCAAACCCAAGTTCCAGCCCTATGGAGTTTATAATATTGTGGTTCTTATGGGGACTTATAGTCAAGGTGGTTCCAAATAAATCAAAACCCTGCTTTTTTGCTATATCGGCGGTTTTGTCCAGACGTATCCTGAAGCACAGACTGCATCTACTTCCGCCTTCGGGTTCATCTTTTAAATCTATGGTTAATCTGAACCATTTTTTTACTTCATATTTTCCAATCGCCAGTGGAATGGAATATTTTTTTGAGATTATTTTTATACACCTGAGTCTCCTGATATATTCTTCTTGCGGATGAATATTTGGATTATAATAAAAAAAATTTATATCAAAGTCCTGTTTTAACAGAAAATAAGGATAAAGGGCACAGGTTACACAGCAAACATGAAGAAGGATTTTTGGTTTTATAGTTGAATATTTTAACATTTTACCTATAATTTTAAGTCTGTTTTGCTAATTTTATTTTCTTCAGGTATATTAATAAAAACATTTAAAAGTATCAAAGGTCTTTTTATGAATTATAATTTTTTAAAGATAGAAAAACCAGAAAAGCTTGAGGACATAGGTACTCTCTTTGGCCAGGGTTTTAAAGTTTCCAGCTCTGTAGAAAAGGCAGTGGACAAAATATTAAAGGAAGTGGAAGCAAACGGAGACAGGGCAATCTTGAAGTTTTGCAGGCAGTTTGACCGGTTTGACACTAAAGATATTAATGATGTTAAGGTTAAGAGTAAAGAAATTGAACTGGCTTCAAAAAAAGTAAAAAAAACCTTTCCCAATCTGGTTAAGGCATTGGAAGTAAGTTACAGAAATATAAAAGAATATCACAATGCACAGTTTAAAAAAGAGTCAGGTTCATGGACAATAAAGCCGGACAAGGGCAAAGAGGTCGGACAAATCTTGCTCCCTCTGGAAAGAGTTGGTATATATATACCTGGAGGAAGATATATTTATCCATCCACAGTACTTATGACTGTAGTTCCGGCAATGGTGGCAGGAGTAAAGGAGATTGTCATATGCACTCCACCTCAGCCTGACGGTAATATAGACCAGATTTTACTATATCTTTGCGGAAGACTGAAAATTAAGGAGGTTTATAAAATTGGCGGCGCACAGGCAATTGCTGTCCTTACATACGGTACGGAAAGCATTAAAAAAGTGGATAAGATTGCCGGCCCTGGTAATGTATATGTTACTACGGCCAAGAAGAAGGTATTTGGTGATGTTGGTATTGATAGTCTGGCTGGCCCGAGCGATGTAGCTATTCTGGCAGATGATTCTGCCAATCCTGATTTTATTGCTGCTGATATGATTTCACAGGCTGAGCACGATCCTGATTCCAGAAGTATATTATTATCCTCCAGTCCGGATATGGCAAAAAAAGTTATTGAGAAAATTTACGGGCATCTGGATAATCTTTTAAAAGAATATGGAAACAGGGTGAATATGGAGATCATTTTAAAATCACTTAAGAAAAATTGTAAAATTATTTTCATCAAGGAAAAAGATCGGCTGGTTGAGATTTGTAATATGATAGCGCCGGAACATCTGGAGATAATGGTAAAGGATGCAAAGAAAGTTTTAAGAAAGATAAAAAATGCGGGAGCCATATTCATAGGAGGATACTGTCCTGCGGCTGTCGGTGATTATATAGGGGGTACCAACCATGTTATTCCCACCAATGGTAATACCAGGTTTTCTTCACCATTGGGCGCTTATGATTTTTTAAAAAGAAGCAGTGTGACTTTTTACAGTAAGGATGCTCTGCGGAAGGAAAAAAAGTTTATTGAGATATTATCTGAATTCGAAAAATTATTTGCACATCAAAGTTCTGTTAGGTTAAGGTTTAAAAACATAAAGGATATAAAATGAGTATAAAGATTAAGGAGTGGATTTCCAGATTGCCGGAATATATTCCGGGCAAAACCATAGAAGAAATAAAAGAGCGGTACAATCTGGATAAGGTTTATAAATTAGCATCCAATGAAAACTTATATGGACCACACCCCGGGGTTTTAGAAGAAATCTGCAAGAACCTGGATGATATAAAATATTACCCTGATAGCGAGTGCAGGGAAATAAGGCAGAAGCTTGCCGAAAAGTATAATGTAGATAGTGATACCATAATTATGGGGAACGGCACAGATCAGATTATTGAGATGATCTGTGACAGTTTTATTGGTCCAGGAGAAGGAGTAGTGATTACCGATCCTACTTTTTTAATTTATGAAAAGTCAGTAGTAAAGTATAGTGGAGCAGCAGTTAAAGTTCCCTTAAAGGATTTCAGGCAGGATGTGGAAATGCTGATAGAATCCATAAATGATAAGACTAAAATATTATTCCTGACCAATCCTCACAACCCCACAGGCACTAATATCAATCGTAGGGAATTTGACTATGTTATAGAAAATATTAATAAAGATGTATTACTGGTGGTGGATGAAGCTTACCGGGAATACGTCCCGGAGCAGGAAAAAATTAATACCATAGAATATCTATCCGGGTGCAGTAATCTTATAATATTAAGGACATTTTCAAAGATTTTTGGGCTGGCGGGATTAAGAATCGGATATGGAATAGCTAACAGGTCGATTATTTCCGCATTAAACAAAGTAAGAATTCCCTTTAATGTAAATTCAATTGCGCAGAAAGCTGCTGCAGCTGCGATGGATAATGAATCTCGTATTAATGAAATCAGGGAAAAGATAGAAAAAGAAAAAGACAGGTTCTATGACATTTTAAATAAAAATGGAATAGGATTTATTAAATCATATGCAAATTTTATATTAATTAATACCGGTAAAAATAGTGATAAGATTGTAGAAGGACTACTGAAAAATGGGTTTATAGTAAGACCGGGGAAAAATCTGGGAATACCCGGATATATCAGAGTTACTATAGCTTTACCGGAGATAAATGAAAAATTTTTGTCAGTCTTTATAAAAATATTTAACAGTCTATAAGAAAAAGAAAGGACAAAAGGAAATGGAGACGGTAGTTACCGGTAAGGGAACTGAAGTTAAATTTGGACCAGATCTTCCCACGGTTATAATTGCTGAAAGAATTAATCCTACTGGCAGGAAGTCTTTAGCTGAGGAATTAAAACAGGGCAAATTTGATATTGTAAGGGAAGATGCTATAAAACAAACTGAAGCTGGCGCCCATATAATTGATATTAATGTTGGAGCGCCTGGGGTAGATGAAGTTGAAATGCTGCCCAGGGCAGTTAAGATGGTTATGGAAGTAACCAATCAACCCCTTTGCTTGGATTCTGCAAATCCAAAAGCGCTAAAATCAGCTCTGGAAGTTTATCCATATAAGGCTCTTATTAATTCAGTTAATGGTGAAGAAAGATCACTGAAAGAAATCTTACCTATGGTAAAAGAGAGTGGGAGCGCAGTAATATGCCTTACAATGGATGAGGGTGGAATTCCAGATAATGTTGAAAAAAGATTTGAAATTGCAGAAAAAATAATAAAGAGGGCAGAGTCTATAGGCATAAAGAAAGAAGATCTGGTATTTGACTGTCTGGTTATGCCTAATTCTACAAATTCTGGCACAGGTAGAATTACATTGGAAACTCAAAGAAGAGTTGCAAAAGAGTTCGGGGTATCAATTACAGGGGGATATTCTAATGTTAGTTTTGGAATGCCAGACAGGAATCTGCTTAATATTCATTTTATTACCATGGGTATAATTAGTGGTTTATGCGCTCCTATTACTGATCCATTAATAGATAATCTGGCAGAAGCAATAAAAGCAGCAGATTTCCTTGCTGGTAGAGATCCGTATGGTATGAATTATATATCTTTCTATAGAAAATAATCATTTTTTATTTTATAATTTTGATTATTAATAAACAATTAAAAAAGGAGAGATAATGGCAAATGTTATCCTAAAGAATCTAACAAAAAAATTTGATGAGGTGGTTGCTGTTAATAATATGAACAGCACTGTAGAAGACAAGGCATTTGTGGTTCTGGTAGGACCATCAGGTTGTGGAAAAACTACAGTGTTGCGTACGATTGCAGGATTGGAAGAGGCAACGGAAGGTGATATTTACATCGGAGACAGGTTAGTCAATGACATTGCTCCAAAGGACAGGGATATAGCAATGGTTTTCCAGAACTATGCTCTCTATCCTCATTTTAATGTCTATGACAACATGGCATTTGGATTAAGATTGCGAAGAATACCTAAACTTGAAATTGATAGAATGGTACATGAAGCTGCAAAAGTTTTAAAAATTGAAGACCTGTTGAAGAGAAAACCCAAGCAGCTTTCCGGAGGACAAAGACAGAGAGTTGCCCTGGGAAGGGCAATTGTAAGGAATCCCAAAGTGTTTTTAATGGATGAGCCACTATCCAATCTTGATGCAAAACTTAGAGTTCAGATGAGAACAGAAATTGCAAAACTTCACCAGAGACTTAATGCCACTATAATATATGTAACCCATGACCAGACCGAGGCTATGACCATGGCAGATAAGATAATTATTATGAAAGATGGAATAGTGCAGCAGACTGGTGGACCCCAGGAAGTATATGACCGCCCCAATAATATGTTTGTAGCCGGATTTATGGGAAGTCCCGCAATGAACTTCCTGGATGCTGCTATAACTGACCGTATGACTCTAAAGGGAGGCATGTTTGAACTTAACACAACTGATAGGATTAAGAAGATAATTAAAGATAATAATCTCATAGGAAAAGAAATAGTATCAGGAATTAGACCTGAAGATTTAGAAGACAGTAATTTTGTACAGAATATCTCTGCGAATAGCACAATTACTGCAAATGTTGAAGTTACGGAGCCTATGGGTTCAGAAATCTATGTATATGTTGATATTGAGGGAATACTGATAACAGCTAGAGTTAACCCCAGATCCAAATTCAGGAGTGGTGAGAAGGCAATATTATATGTAGATATTAATAAAATACACCTATTTGATAAAGACACAGAGAAATCTTATATATAAATTTATAAGGATTATTTGGATAGTAATTAAATACTAATTGGTTTTTTTTACTAAAAAGTAGAGAACAATATATACTGCTGTTATTGTGCTCTACTTTTTCTTTTATATAGCCTTGAGTACTGCACTTGAACGGTATAATAATAGTTTTGCAAATTATTGAATATCGAGTCCTTTAGTGATTGTTGATCTTTTAATTAAACCCAATTACTAAAAAGTACTTGAGTGTGTAAAATACGAATTTGGCTTATTTAATAAAAGATATGTAAATTAAAAAAGTAAAAACAGTCAAGTAATGGAGGTAAAATGGTAAAAGAATTTAAAGAAAATTTTATCTTTGGTGTTTCAACAGCATCTTATCAAATAGAGGGAGCTACTGCTGAGGATGGCAGGAGCCCTTCCATCTGGGATGTATTCTGTAAAACACCCGGGAAGGTATATGGAAGTCATAATGGGGATATTGCATGCGATCATTATCATAGGTATAAAGAAGATGTAGAATTAATAGCAGGGATTGGTATAAATGCATATAGATTTTCAATTTCATGGTCCAGAATTTTTCCGGAAAAGGACAAGTATAATCCAAAAGGAATGGAATTTTATAAAAAACTGATAAATGAGCTAAATGAGAAAGGTATAAAGCCAGTGGTTACTCTGTATCACTGGGATTTGCCAATATGGGTCTATAAGATGGGCGGGTGGTTGAATAGAGATTCGGTCAAGTGGTTTAAAGAATATGCCGTTAAGGTATTTGAAGAGCTTAATGATTCTGTAAAGTTATGGATAACTCATAACGAACCGCTCTGCGCGTCGATTTTTAGTTATTATGAGGGGATGCATGCGCCCGGTCATAAAAATTTGAGAGAAGCCTTAATAGTGGCACATCATATTTTATTATCCCATGGAGCTGCAGTTGAAGATTTTAGAAAATTTAATTTTAAAGACAGTAAAATTGGAATAACACTTAATCTAACTCCCTCTTATCCTGCATCCAGCTCTAAAGAGGATATAAAAGCAGCTTTTAGATCTGACGGTTATTCTATCAGGTGGTTTTTAGACCCTGTTTTTAAAGCTTCATATCCTGAAGATATGAAAGAAGTATATAAAGAATTTATAGATGGTTTTGATTTTGTAAGTGATGGGGATTTGAGAAAAATATCAATTAGAAACGATTTTTTGGGAGTAAATTATTATTCGCGTGAATTGATTGAGTTTTCGCAAGATTCAGAGCTGAAATTTAGAAAAATTCATGGAAATTTTGAGAGAACCGAAATGGATTGGGAAATAGTACCGGAATCTCTATATGATCTTATAATAAGACTGAGAAAAGAGTACACCAGAATACCAATTTATATCACTGAAAATGGAGCTGCATTTAATGATAGGATAACTAAGGATGGAAAAGTGCATGATAATAAACGTATAGATTATCTCGAGGATCATTTAAAAAAAGTGGTCGAGCTTAATCAAAAAGGAGCGGACATAAGAGGGTATTTTTTATGGTCTTTAATGGATAATTTTGAATGGCAGCACGGTTATTCGAAAAGATTTGGAATTATTTATGTAAATTATGAAACTCAGGAGAGGATATTAAAGGACAGTGCAATATGGTATAAGGATTTAATTAAGAAGAGGATTATAGAATAATCATGTTTGAGATATGGAATTATGTTTAGTCAAGGAGATATTTTACTCATTCCAATACATTTTGCGGATTTAAAGTCAGGCAAAAAAAGACCAGTACTTTAATACCTCTTTACTTTTTCTTTTTATAAAATTAAGCCAAATGGAAAGAAGATATGACGTCATGGTATAATTTACTTAAAAAATAAAGAAAAGCATTTCAACTAAAAAATATATATATTAATATTTTAATATATAAACTTGAAAGGAAAAATAATGGCAGGAAATATCAAAGAAACAGTAATAGTTCAGATTTCGGATATTCATGTGGGTGAAAAACATTTTGTACCCAGTCTTCTTACCAGATGCATTGATGAAATAAATGAACTTGGCCCTGATATTGTAATAATAACAGGAGATCTTACTGCCAATGGCTTCAGAATGGAATATGATACATTGAAGAACTATCTTTCACCCATAAAATGTAAAAATCTGCTGGTCCAATTAGGAAATCATGATTCCAGGAATGTGGGATACATGCATTTTAAAGACATTTTTGGAAGCAGATATATTTCATTTAACAGTAATAAGGTAACTATTGTGGGAGCTGATTCAAGTGAACCGGATCTGGATAATGGACAGATTGGCAGAGAACATTATGAATGGATTAAGAAAGAGTTCAGTAAATGTGATGATGGAAATTTTAAGATTTTTGCCATGCATCATCATTTAGTATCAGTCCCCAACACAGGCAGGGAGAGAAATATTGTAAACGATGCCGGTGATGTTCTGGAAACAGTGGTTGACGCCGGGGTAGATATGGTGCTAAACGGACATAAACACGTGCCATACCTCTGGAGAGTAGAAGACCTGCTGGTAGTTACTGCTGGAACAGTTTCCTGTCTTAGATTAAGAGGAAAGATTGAACCCAGTTATAATATTATATATGTCAGGGAGAAAGAAATTGATATATATAGAAGGTCACCTTTTGATAAAATTGAAAAAATTTTAGGTGTAAAAAGAAGAGAGAAAAAGGGTAAACTCGGTGATAAGTTTATTAAAGAGAAAAAACAATAAGGGTAAAAATCTAATTGCATTAGTAGACGGTGAGCATTATCCACAGGTAACCTATGATGCGGTAGCGATGCTTAAAAAAATCTATCCGGGCAATTTTAAGGGTATTATTTTCCTTGGCGGTACTGAAAAATTGGCGATAAGTAATCTAGAGGGTTTTTTTGGGGAAGAAGTTTATACAATTAAAGATATTGATATAGATTTTAAAGCAGCACTTGAATATTTTAAGCCTGATATTGTTTATGATTTAAGTGATGAGCCCGTAGTAAATTATATAATTAGAATGAAAATAGCTTCTTTTTGTCTTGCAAGTAAGTGCAGTTACATGGGTCCTGACTTTTTATTTTCTTATGAGAAAGAAGATATACACTGCATAAAACCTACTCTATCTATTATTGGAACAGGAAAAAGGATTGGCAAAACTGCAGTTAGTTCTTATATATCTAAAATATACACCCGGCAAAATGTTAATGTTTGTGTTGTCGCTATGGGTAGAGGAGGACCTGAAAGTCCCCAGATTATTAGAGGTGATAAAATAGATATTACTCCTGAATATCTCCTGGGTATCAGTAATAAGGGTATGCATGCGAGTTCAGATTATATAGAAGATGCCCTTACCAGTAAGATTACCACTGTTGGCTGCAGAAGATGTGGAGGAGGTTTTGGAGGTAAGATTTTTATGACTAATATAAAAGAAGGTATAGATATTGCTGTAAAATTAAATCCTGACCTGATAATAGTAGAAGGAAGCGGCGCTTCTATCCCGGATGTGGAAACAGATGCCAGTATATGTGTAATCGGTGCTGGCCAGAGCTGGGAAAATATAATAGGTTATCTGGGAATTTATAGAATAATATCTGCAGATTTGATAATCATTACAATGTGTGAGGAGCCGTTAGCTGATCGGGATAAAGTAATTTTTTTAGAAAAAGAAATTAAAAAAATAAATTCAAAGGCTAAGATTATAAAAACAGTTTTCAGGCCGCAGCCTTTATCTGATATTGGGGGTAAAAAGATTTTTATAGCTATGACTGCTAATAAAATTATTGAATCTATAATTAAGAATTATGTAGAGAGCAATTTTAATTGCAATGTTAAACAAATGAGTTTCAGCCTGGGAAGTAGAGAAAAGCTTAGAAAGGACCTGGAAAAAAATGGTGATTACGACACAATACTGACAGAATTAAAAGCGGCATCAGTGGATGTTTTAACAGATTATGCTTTTAAGCATAAAAAAGAAATAATATATATGAATAACGCTCCAATCATATTAGGTAGTAAGGGAGTCTTAGAAAGAGAATTAAAAAAGATATTCTCAAAGGAGAAAGATTAATATGGATTTAAGAAATGAAGACGAAGCAAGCCAAAATGAAGACGAAGCAAGCCACAGCGTAATAGTAATTTCCGATAAAAAAGGTGGTCTGCCCTTTTCCAAAGGAATACTTGCTTCATCTATTTCGGTAATTGGTTTGGATATCATAACTGCTCATAAAATTGCGCTTGAAATCCAGGATTATTTTCTAAAAAATAAAATATATTCTCTTTCTCTTGGTGAATTAAGATCGCTGGCATTCAGGTTTATAAAAGATAAGGTTAGCTTAGAATATGCTGAGAGGTACTTGCTCTGGCAATCTGTGGGCAAACTCGAAAAACCAATTATAATACTTATTGGTGGATCAACTGGTGTAGGAAAGTCAACCATAGCCACTATACTGGCTAATAGATTGAATATAACCAGAGTAGCTTCGACAGATGCTATAAGAGAAGTTATGAGAGCTTCAGTACCCGAGAAATTAATCAGCTCTCTTAAAGGCTCTTCTTATAATGCATACAAAAATTTAACTTTTCCGCCTTCCGGAGCAGAACCGGTTATTTTGGGTTTTAGGGAACAGGTATTAGCAGTGAATGTGGGAATAGAAGCAATAATAGAAAGAAATATTCTGGAAAAATCAGATACTATTATAGAAGGGGCGCATGTAGTACCAGGTTACCTTAATCTTAACGAGTATTCGTCCAGGGCTATAGTTCAGCAGATAGTTATATCAGTACCCGACAAAGAAGTTCATAAAGAACACTTCACCAAGAGAACTGTTGAAACACAGGGTTCGAGGCCGATGCATAGATATATCAAACATATAGATAAAATTATGATGATTCAGGATTATATAGAAAAATTGGCAAAAGAGAAAAATGTTAGAATTATTGAAAACTATAATCTTGATAATGTAGTAAATGGAGTATTGGAATTAATATTTCAAAGGGTAAAAAGCGAATTCAGTAAAGTAGGATCTGAATATACAAAAGTTAATTAGATTTTATCTGAGATGTAGAATTTTTTAGAAATTTTACTGCCTCCATTTAAATAAACTCTTACGTTGTAGCTTCCGGAAGGATACATATCATTTTTTTTAACTAATGAAATTATAATCTTTCCTGAACCCTTTTGCTCTGGGTTTACAATATTTTTCTGAATTATTTTGCAGGAACTATTCTCAATTTTTTCCCACTGGACTTTTATTTCATCTTCGGTGGTAAGGTGCTTTACTTCTATTATAAGATAGATATCTAAATTCCGGCCATCAAAGTAATAATTGTTGTTTTGTTTTAATTTGTCAAAACTAGAGTCTCTGTCAGAACTTAAGTAGATGTTTTCAATATCCGGCCTCTTTTTTATAACGGTTGTTATTGAAACTATTATAAGAATTATGGTGCAAATAATTAAAATAATTATATTTATTTTCTTCATCTAACTGTAAGAATGCGAGATTTAACAATTCTTTAGGTTATTATAAAAGTTATTTTTAATATTGGCTATAAGTTACTTTAAAATATTTGACTAAAATCTTTAACTGATATATATTTTTTAAATGATTTTTTTAAGGAGGAAATAAATATATGCCTATATATAGCTATAAATGTGAAAACTGTGGGAGAATTTTTGATAAGTTTCAAAAAGTTGGCGGTGATGGCAATATAAAATGTATTTTTTGCAATTCTAATACTAATAGATTATTTTCGCCTGTGGGGATAATTTTTAAGGGATCCGGGTTTTATACTACAGATTATAAATCCAGGTCAGGGAATTTTAATAATAATACCAGTGTTTTAACAAATAAAGAAAAAGATAATAAAAAATCTAAAACCAAATCCCCAGCTAAAAAGGAAATCGGCGGTGTATCAGATAAAAAAAATAACTAAATCTTAAGTATTATTGGTATAATAAAAGTCAAGATATCCATAATTAATTTGTATTCTATTATTTACTGGAATCTGCAGTAGACAATAAATGGAAGACAATAAAACCTTAAAATCAAAAATCTACACTGTTAGTGAGCTTAATCTTGAAATAAGAAAAAATCTTGAATCAAGTTACTCAGATATATGGTTAGAAGGAGAAGTAAGCAATTTCTATTTCCACGACAAGAAGCATATGTACTTTGATTTGAAGGATGAAAATTCCAAGATCAGGGTGGTTATGTTTCATAGTAATAATAAAAATTTACTTTTTAACATAAAAGAAGGCCTGCATATTTTAATAAATGGTTATGTTTCTGTTTATGAAAAAAGGGGAGAATATCAGATAGTAGCTCTGGATGCCAGGCCTGTGGGTAAAGGTTCTCTGATTTTAGCATTTGAACAATTAAAAGAAAAATTAGAAAAAAAAGGATATTTTGACCGTATACATAAAAAAAATATTCCCATTCTTCCAAATAAAATAGGTATAGCAACCTCTGTTGGCGGTGCAGTAATAAGAGATATCATTTCAGTCCTGGAGCGTAGATTTAAAAATTTCCATCTTATGATAAGAGATGTTAATGTGCAGGGGATTACCTCAAGTGATGAAATTTGTAAGGCAATAGATGATCTGTGCCAGTATGGAGTAGATGTAATAATATTAGCCAGAGGAGGAGGTTCACTGGAAGACCTGTGGGCATTTAATACTGAGAAACTGGCTGAAAAAATATTCGACTGTCCTGTGCCTTTAATTTCGGCAGTTGGACATGAAACAGATTATACTATTTCAGACTTCGTAGCAGATAAACGCGCTGCTACACCTTCGGTTGCTGGAGAGGTGGTGATATTAAATAAAACAGAAGCAGTAGAAAATTTAAAAGAAGCCAGTAAAAAGATTAAAAATTTAGTTAAATCGAAAATGGCCATACTTAAAAAAGAGTTTAATTTTTTAACCAGTAGAAGAATTTTCATAAAACCGGAGACTATATTAAATAAATTTAACCAGGCTGCTGGTGAACTCTGCATCAAATTAATAGGGAATATGAAAAGACTTATCAGAGCAAGGGAAAAAATATTATCTGACTATCGTCAGCTGATAGATGAGAAAAATATATTTAAAAGGATTTATATTTATAGAATGGCAATTAAGAATATGGATATCAGAATAATTTCAGATATAAAAAATTATCTTACTCTCAAGAAAAGTAGATTGAAGCTTATATTAGAGAACTTACAGGGGAAAAATCCTGTTGCTATACTCCAGCGTGGTTTTGCTATAATATATAAAGAGAAAGAGGATAAAAATATTAAAAGTATAGATGAGGTAAAAATTAATCAAAAGGTTAGAATAATGCTAACGGATGGAATACTTAATGCAAGAATATTTAAGAAAATATATAAAAAATTAGAAATAGGATTTAAAAATGAAAATTGAAAAAATGAGTTTTGAAGAGTCTATTACAAAATTAGAAGAAATTGTTAAAGAACTTGAAGATGAAAATATATCTCTGGAAGAATCAATGAAAAAATTTGAAATGGGCATTAAACTTTCTTCTAATTGTCTTAAAAGATTAAATGAAGCTGAGGGAAAGATAGAGGAGCTAACCAGATCTGAGGATGGAAAACTTGTTACCAGAGAACTGGATTTAGAAAAAGAAAATAAATAATTTTTTTTAAAATAAAATTTTTAGCCATTTATTAACTTATCAACATGTAATTTAGATATTGTTTAGCTGGACTATATAGAGTGTAACATATAAATAAAATATAGAAGAAGTAACTATATATAGTTATATATTACTATTAAATAAATACTAAATTAAATAATCATAATTACCTTCATTTTTTTTTAAATAATAGTTTACAAATTAAAAGTAATGTGGTATCTTGTTGTTGTGAGGTGGGGAGAAATGGAGCAAAAGTAATGTATATTCCCACTAAATAATTAAAAATGAGGTTGACATGTTTGTTGGTGAACATCATAGGACAATTGATAGCAAAGGGAGAATTTTTATCCCTGCAAAGTTTAGGGAAGATTTGATAAAAGGTGTAGTTATATCAAAGGGATTCGCGGGGAGATGTCTTTTTTTATTTTCAAAAGAAGGCTGGAAGAGAATGGAAGAAAAAATGAAGTCTAAAAAGATTGCTGAGAAAAACATGTTAAGATTTTCCAGATGGTTTTCATCTTCTGCCAGTGAAGAGTCTTTGGATCAACAGGGAAGAACCAGGATACCCCAGAAATTACTAAAATATGCAGGACTTAAAAAAGATATTGTCATATTAGGTTTACCAGATAGAGCTGAGATATGGGACAAAGAAGCGTGGCTGAAGTATTACGAAGAGGCTGATACTTATTATAAGAGAGATGAAAATGCACTTGAACAGTTGGATTTATAAAAGAGTATTATAAATGAATTTAGAAGAGATTCATGTGCCGGTTCTTTTAAAGGAGGTTTTGTATTATTTAAATTTAAAGCAGGGCGATATCATTTTTGATGGAACACTTGGCGGTGCTGGTCATACTGTAGAAATTATTAAAGCAATTGCCCCCACAGGCAAAGTAATTGGAGTTGATCTTCATGGTCAGACTATAAGCACCGCCACCAGTAGACTAAGAGATTTTTCTAAAAATGTAGTTTTAGTAAATGATAACTTTGCAAACATTAAAAAAATTTTAAAGAGAATAAATATAAAAAGTATAGATGGAATGTTGCTTGATCTCGGATTATCCTCTTTTCTGATTGAAAAATCAAAAAGGGGGTTTAGTTATCTAAAAAATGAAAAATTAGATATGAGATTCGGGAATGGTGATTATATAAGTGCATTTGATGTGGTAAATAAATATTCTCAAGGGAAATTAACAGAGATTTTTCGGAAGTATGGAGAGGAAAGATGGTCTAAGTCAATTGCAAAAAATATAGTAAAGCATAGAAAGAGCGGGGATATAAAAACTACCGGAGAACTGGTGGAGATTATAAAGGATTCAATACCCCGAAAACTTAAATATCAAAGAAGAGGTCATCCGGCAAAAAGGATATTCCAGGCAATCAGGATGGAAGTAAACAAAGAATTAGATAATTTAAAAATGGCAATTGAAGATGGTTTTAAAATGTTAAAAAGTGGTGGAAGAATGGTGATAATATCCTACCATTCTCTGGAGGACAGGATGGTGAAAAGTAGCTTTTTAGAATACGAGGGGAAATGTACCTGCCCTCCAGATTTTCCAGTATGTAAATGTGGTAGGGAAAAAAGAGCTGAGATTATTACCAAAAAGGTAGTTAGACCTAGACTTGAAGAAATTAGCTCAAATCCGCGTTCAAAGAACGCCAGGTTAAGAGTTTTGGAAAAATTGTAAATTAGTATTTCATTAAAAAAGTATTTATTAATTTTTAAAAATGAACTTAAGATTAGCAGAAGAACAAGAAGTTTATAAAAGAAGATCTTACCCTCTCTTATATCTGGTAAAGAAACCAGATAGCGGAAAGGAAAAAGAAAATATAGTATACAGCAATAGTGGGCTGTTTTATATATTTATTATAGTTATACTTTTTACCTGTCTGGGTATTCTCTTAAATGCTGGACTTAAGATGCAGAGTATAAATTATCAAAAAAGTATATATGAAATCAATGAAATGATTTCTTTAGAAGAGGAAAGGAGCGACCGTCTGCTGCTTAAAATATCAGAGCTAAAATCACCGTCAAGAATTATTGAAGCTGCTAAAAATGATTTAAACATGGGCATGGCCGGTGATTTCAGGATAGTGGAGATTTCAGATAGTGGGCTTGAGAATAACGAAAAGATATATAATTACATATCTAAAAATACAACTACTGTAGTTAAAAATTACGATAGTTTCCTGGGAACCATTTATTATATTCAGGATATAGTGCTGGTGGTATCAGAGAGTGTGTTGACATTTTTTATTCCCTAATTATTATGTTAGTTTAAAAAATGCTTAGAAATAGTAATAATATCAAGATAAACAGGAAAAGAATATATTTCCTGTTTATTTTATTTTCAATAACTTTTTTGTTAATAATCTATAGGTTAGTTTTTATCCAGTATTTAAATGCTTCAGAGTTTAAAAGTTATGCAGAGTTTCAACATATAGGTGAATTTGTTCTTAATTCAAAAAGAGGTAAAATACTGGATAGAAATGGAGTTGAACTGGCAATAAGCTTGAATGAAAGGACTGTATGCGCGAATCCAAAGTTAGTTGTTGATTCTGAATATGAATCGAAAATTTTAGCAGAAATATTGGAGCTGGACGTAGAGAATGTAAAAGAAAAGCTGGACAGTAAAGATTTAGGGTTTGTGTATATACAAAGAAAAGTTTCTACAGAAAAAGCTGAAAAAATTGTGGAATATAGTCTCCCGGGTATATATTTTCAAAATGAAGCCAGAAGATATTATCCTCTAAATAATATTGCTGCTTCAGTGATCGGATTTGCTGGGGTGGATAATAATGGACTGGCCGGAATTGAACTGCAGTATGAAAAAGTCTTGAGGGGAGTTGATGGTAAAGCAATTACCGAAAAAGATGTTTTTGGCAATATAATCCCGGGAGAAAATAATACCTACATAGAACCTGTTGATGGTAAAGATATAGTTCTTACTATTGATTCCCAGATTCAATATATCGCCCAGGAAAAACTGGAAGAAATTGTCTCAGAGTTTAAAGCTTTGAGAGCAATTTCTATAGTAATGAACCCCAAGAGCGGTGAAATCTATTCGATGGCAGCTTATCCTGGTTTTGATTTGAATAGTTATCAGGAAGCCGATCCAGAACTGTATAAGATATCAGGTATATCCTTTACTTATGAGCCAGGGTCTACTTTTAAGATAATTAATGTTGCATCGGCAATAGAAAATAATACAGTCGGAAAAGACCAGCTATTTGATTTAGCTCCTTCGATTAAAGTTGGTGATAGAGTAATTAAGGAGTTATTCAGGACTTATAATATCAACTATACTACCAAAGAAATAATAAAGTATTCCAGTAATGTTGGGGCTGTTACTATTGCCCTGAGTATGGGAGAAAAAACGTTCTGGGAAAGTATGAAAAATTTTGGGTTTGGTGAGATTACAGGAATTGAAATACCGGGCGAAGAAAAAGGACTTTTTTATGATTATAAGACCTGGCCTGCATCAACAATAGGAGCGCTGGCTATAGGACAGAATATTTCAGTGACTCCGCTTCAACTACTCAGGGCTGTTTGTGCTATTGCTAATGGAGGTTATCTGGTTACTCCTTCTATTGTAAAGGAAGTGAAATTATTGGAAAATGTGGAAGATGATGAATTACAAATGGAGCAACGAAATAGAATTTTAAGCTCAGAGACGGCAGATGCGCTAAAAGACATGATGCTTGCTGTAGTAGAAGGAGGAACTGGAACAAGAGCACAGATAGATGGGGTAAAGGTTTGTGGAAAAACCGGTACTGCTGAAAAGGTCAACAAAAATAGAATTGGTTATGATGAGGGACGGCAAATAACCTCTTTTATTGGTTTTGCGCCCTATAAGGATCCTGAAATTGCAATAATTGTAGTTGTGGATGAACCACAGGGTGAAAAAAATGCAATATGGGGTGGAACTGTTGCAGCTCCAGTTTTCAGGGATATAATGGAGTTTTCTTTAAAGAAGTTGAAGGTCTGTCAGTGACTGATAAGCGGGTATTGATATATAATGCTGCGAAAAAACATAATATTAAATTAATAGAATAAAATAACATTGATACTGGCGGTTATAAAAATGAGGTTGCAGAACTTACTAGAAGATATAAAGTATAAAAAAATTTATGGAAGTACTGATATGGATATCAAAAATATTTCCATAAATTCTAAAAATGTACCGGACAGTAGTTTATTTGTAGCTATTGAGGGCTTCAAGTGTAATGGGCATAATTTTACAGGAGAAGCAGTTTCCAGCGGGGCTGTTGCAGTGATGGGCATGCGAAAGTTAGAAATTCCTTCTCATATAACCCAGGTCATAGTCAATAATACCAGAGAGGTATTACCGGTTTTATGCAGAAACTTTTATCAGGATCCCAGCAAGTCATTTAAATTAATCGGGGTCACAGGGACCAATGGGAAGACAACTACATGTTATCTGATAGATTCTATTTTAAATATTGAAGGAATGAAAACCTCGCTTATTACTACTGTTGAGTCGTTTTTAGATGGTGAAAAAACTTTTTTTGACCGTACTACTCCTGAGTCTCTTGATTTGAATGACTTTTTTAAAAGAAGCAGACAAAAAAAAGTAGACGCTGTCTGTATGGAAGTATCCTCTCATTCAATAGATTTACACCGGGTTGACTATCTTAAATTTAATTATCTTGTATTTACCAATCTTTCCCAGGATCATCTGGACTATCATAAAGATATGGCCAGTTATTTTAATGTAAAAAAGAAATTATTTTTAAAGGAATACAGATATGTATATGGAGGGGAAAAAGCAGTTATTAATATAGATAATAATTATGGAAAAAGAATTTTTAAATCCACTGATTTGGAAAGAATATCTTATTCACTTAAGTCAGACAGGGCAAGTGTATGGGCAAGTAATATTAAAAACTCCATTTCAGGAATTGAAATGGATGTAAATACTTCAGATGGTAAAAAGTTTAATATCTCATCTTCATTATGTGGGTACTTCAATATCTACAATATACTGGCAGCTGCAGGTATCTGTATTGATATGGGTATAAAACACAGCTCTATTCAGAGAGGTATAAAGTTTTTGTATGGAGTTGATGGTAGATTTGAAAAAATAGATTCGGACAGGAAGTCAACAGTAATAGTAGATTATGCGCATACACCGGATGGTCTGAAAAATGTACTGGCCACTATAAAGCAAATATTAAAACCGGGAGGAAGAATTATATCAGTTTTTGGATGTGGCGGCGACCGCGATAAGGAGAAAAGAAAAATCATGGGCCATATTTCAGGGCAGCAGGCTGATTTTACGGTGATAACCTCTGATAACCCAAGAACTGAAAGACCGGATTCTATAATAAGCATGATAGAAGAAGGTCTGATGGAGTCTGGCAGTAAAGAATATATTAAAGAAACTGACAGGAAAAAAGCAATATTTAAGGCTCTTGAAATGGCGCGAAAAAATGATGTAGTTCTTATTGCGGGGAAAGGTCATGAAAATTACCAGGAGTTCAAAGATTACAGAATACCATTTTGCGATCGGGAAGTAGTAAAGGAGTGGGCTGCGGGGGAAAATGAAAGAAAAAATAAAAGTTGAAAATATAATATCCTGGACAAACTGTAATTTGATTTCAGGAAATATCAAGAAATATGTTTGCAACATATCGACTGATTCCAGAACCATAAAAAGAGGGGATTTTTTCATTCCTCTGATGGGCGAAAATTATGATGGCCACGATTTTATAGGATCAGCTTTAAAAAAGGGCGCTGATGGTTTTGTATTTGAATCAGGATATAAAGAAAAATTAAAGCTCTGGAAAAAGAATCTAAAGCTTAAAAATTTTAATGATCTAATAATCTTGCAGTCAGATAATAATTTAACTTTTTTAGAAAATATTGCCTACAGTTATATACGTAAATTTAATCCAACTGTAATCGGTATAACCGGGAGTGTGGGTAAAACTATCACTAAAGATTTTCTGGTAAATATATTAAGTAAAGAGTATAGAGTTGAATTTACCCCCAGGAACTATAATACTGAAATTGGGGTATCAAAATCTATTCTGGAAATTGACAGCCAAACAGATTTTTTTATTGCTGAACTGGGTATGAGGGGAAAAGGTCAGATAGAAATGCTTTCTGGTATATGTAATTTAGATATAGGAGCTATTATGGCTGTAGGGGAATCACATATAGCTTTTTTTAAAGACTTGCGGGAAATAGCCATAGCGAAAGCCGAAATAGCAGAAATTCTTTACAAAAATAATGGAATCTTATTTTTAAATAATGACGACAGGTATACTGATCTGATAGAAAAGAAAGTTGATTGTAGAATCATAAAATTCGGGAGGAATAATGATATTGCATTTAATTTTATTGAAAAAAATATGGATGAGATGGGAAGATTTACTTTTAATTTCTATAAAGGCAGTAAGAAAATTATAGATATATGTTTGAATATTCCCGGCCATCATAATATATATAATGCCTGTTGCGCGGCAGCTATATGCTCATACTTAAATATCAATAAAGAGTTGGTTAAAGCAGGAATTGAAAGCGCAGTTACCCCCGGTTCCAGAATGGAAATTATAAGGAAAAAAGATAAAATAATTATAGATGATTGTTATAATGCCAGTCCGGTATCGGTTAAAAATGCTATTGATACACTGGTTTTAATTTCAAAAAAGAAAAATATGAGAAGTGTAGCTATATTAGGAGATATGCTGGAACTGGGTAGTGATTCATTTAAGTTTCACCGGGAAATCGGGCAGTATCTGTCTGGAAAAAAGGCGGATGTCTTGATAGCCTTAGGTGATCTTGCAGAGAATATATTTGAGGGTTATAGGAATAGTAGTAATTTTAATGAAAATAAAAATCTATGTTTTTATTTTAAAGATAAAGAAAAGCTGGGTAGAGAAATAAACAATTTGCTCAAACCCAAAGATTTAATTTTAGTAAAAGGCTCAAGAGCAAATAAAATGGAAGATATTATTAATTTAATATAGGCGGAAATTAATATATGAACTGGATATTTTTATCAGTTATAATTGGAGGTTTAATATCACTTCTGATAACACCTCTATTTGTAAAATTTCAAAAAAGAAAAAAAATTGGAGAAAAAATCCGCGTCGATGGCCCAAAAACACATTCTGTTAAGACAGGAACACCAACTATGGGGGGAATAATATTTGTTCTGTCTTCCATGACTGCATTTACTATAGTGAGTCTGATTAAATATTACCGGCATAATGTTTACAGCATAGAAGGAATATTTGTTCTTTCCATATTATTGTTATGCAGCCTGATAGGGTTTATTGATGATTATATGGCGCTTAGAAAACAGAGATCTATTGGTATAAGGGGATGGGTAAAGATTTCTCTCCTGGCTATAGTGTGTTTATATTTCATATTGTTTTCAAAGTACATACTCGATGCCAGCACTTATATAGGTATACCTTTTACTGATATAAAGGTTGAGCTGGGAAATTGGTATTACATTATTGTGGTATTGATTATAATCAGCACCACTAATGCGGTTAATTTAACCGATGGTCTCGATGGTCTGGCAGCCGGAACTTCATCCATTGTTCTGGCTGTATTCTGTTTCATTGCCTTTTTAGAATGGTCCATACTTGATGTTTCTTACGGAATAGATATAGCGGTGATTAGTGGAGGAACTCTGGCTGCGTGCATAGGATTTTTATGGTGGAACACAGCCCCGGCTGAAATTTTTATGGGTGATACTGGCTCGCTTGGACTGGGTGGACTGATTGCAGCAGTTGCTATAATTTTAAAACAGGAAATTTTACTAATTGCAATTGGGGGACTTTTTGTTATTGAAACGTTATCGGTGATTATACAGGTTTTCTGGTTTAAGGTTTTTAAGAAAAGGGTATTTAAAATGACTCCGATTCATCATCATTTTGAGCTTCTTGGATGGCCGGAGATAAAAGTTATTATAAGGTTCTGGCTGGTATGTGCCTTATTTGCAGGGGTAGGATTTTTTATTTATTACTTAAAGTTTATAGATTAAAAGAATGAAAAGCAGATATGATTTGGTTAAAGATAAAAATTTACTGGTAGTTGGTCTTGGAAGGACAGGAATATCCGTAATCGGAAAGATACTCGGCTTTTGCAGCTGCATAACTGGAATTGATAGTAATCCTGACCTGAAGCTGGGAGACGCATTTAATAAGCATCAGGATGCCAGTAGTAATAATTTAAAGATAATATTAGGTAAAGACACATTGGAAGGAAAAGAAGTCATAGAAAAAATTGATCTTGCGATAATCAGTCCTGGTGTTCCTGGTAATGCGCCGATAATTAAACTTGCCCGGGAAAATAAAATTCCTGTCTGGAGTGAATTAGAGCTGGCGTGGAGATTGTTAAGTAAAGAAGAACAGACCAGGACTATTGCTGTCACCGGCACTAATGGTAAAACAACAGTGGTGACTTTGATTGGTAAAATTCTTAATGATTCCGGAAATAATTGTATAGTCTGTGGAAATGTTGGTCTGCCGTTGATTGAAACCATAGATACAGAAAATAAGTACAACAGCAATTCGCGAGAAAATTTAATCAGAGTCATAGAGGTTAGCAGCTTTCAATTGGAGAGAATATACCACTTCAAACCTCATATTAGTGTAATATTAAATATCACCAGCGATCATATAGACAGACATAAATCTTTTGAAAACTATGGTGACTTGAAATTAAAGTTACTGGCAAATCAGAATGAAGATGACTGGTCAATTGTAAATATAGATGACCAGTATATAAATAAAAAAATTAAAGCTCTCTCTGGAAGGCAAAATCAGCTGCCTGAATTTATTAAGTTTGGTCTGGAACCGGAAGATGACACAAACATTTTTTATAAAGATAATTATATTTACTACCAGATAGAAAGGAGCAAGGGGAAAATAAATATAGAAAATACTCCTTTGAAAGGCAAACATAATATATCTAATATTATGGCTTCTATTGCGCCGGCGATACTGATGAATATAAATGAAAAAAATATCGAAAAATCAATTAAAAATTTTAAGCCTCTAGACCATAGACAGGAATATTTAGGCTATATAAACAATATAAGATGCTTTAACGATTCAAAATCAACTAATCCGGATGCAACTATGGTCGCTATTAATGATTTTGGTAAGGAAATTACATTGATTATGGGTGGCAAAGATAAGGATATGGATTTTTCTGAATTGATTTCAGTTCTAAACAAAAAAGTTAAAAACTTAATTTTAATAGGAGAAACTGCTGTCAGGATTTATGACCAGGTAATAGTAAGTCACTATGATTATAAAATATATAAATGCAGCACGCTTGAAGCAGCAGTTAAAAAAGGATTTAAAGTTGCTGGCCCCGGGGAAGTCCTGATGCTCTCTCCTGCCTGCGCCAGTATGGATATGTTTAAAGATTATAAAGAGAGAGGAAACAGCTTTAAAAGCTTAGTAATCTCAGAAAAAATCAGGTGATATGAAAAGAGTAAGTAATATCAAAAGACGCAGTTTTCTGAAAGTTGATATAGAATATTATTTTCTATTTATTTTGACTTTAATATTATCAATAATTGGCCTAATAATGATATCAAGCTCTTCTGTATCAATAGGGGAGAGATATTTTAACGATCCCTATTGGTTTATCAGAAGGCAGATAATATGGTGGGCTATATCTTTTATATTTTTCATTCTGGCTTCAAGAATAAATTACTGTTATTACCAGAAATTATCTAATTTTATAATAATTATACTGATCGTACTGCTTACTCTGGTCCTTATTCCTGGTTTTGGAATTGAAGTTAATGATTACAGAAGATGGATAGATTTATGGTTTTTCAGTATCCAGCCTTCCGAGTTTGCAAAAATAGCTCTGGTCATACTTTTTTCCACTAGCCTTGATAGAAAATATAAAGATAATAAACATATTAAAAATATAGTTTTTCCATCATTTTTTATTTTGTGTGTGGTAACTATTTTAATATTCCTGGAACCAGATCTGGGATCCGTGGTGGTTATAGGGTTGATTATGTTTATAGTTTTATTTGTAGGCGGCTTAAAATTTAAGCATTTATTTAGTTTAGGATTTATCGGGCTTGCAGCAACGGTAAGTTATTTGTTTTTAGAAGATTATAGAAGAGAAAGACTTTTTAACTTTATTGAAAGAATTTTAGACATAATTAAGGGAACAGGAGAAAGTGTAGGAACTGCTAACTTTCAGATATCGCAATCATTAATTGCCCTGGGTTCGGGAAATTTAACAGGATTAGGTCTGGGTAATAGTGTACAAAAATACTCTTATCTTCCGGAATCGCATACCGATTTTATTTTTGCCATTATTGGTGAAGAATTAGGTCTGGTAGGTACTATACTTATAGTAGTCTTATTCATCCTTTTTATGTTTTTTGGCATCAGAGTTTGCATTAAGACAAAGGATTATTTTGGCAGGGTAATGGCAGCAGGTCTTACCAGCATTATAGTGGTACCGGCAATAATTAATATTTCTGTGGTTATTGGAATGGCCCCTGTTACAGGATTAACATTGCCTTTCATTAGTTTTGGTGGGTCATCGCTGCTTACAAGTATGATAAGTGTAGGTATACTATTAAATATATCCAGGCATAATACATCGCCTGAAAGAATTCAGAATGATCTGGATAATTAAGATAAGATAATTTCAGATTTAAGCTTAGCGAGTAGGGTTTGGATGAGAAAAAAAATATTAATATGCGGCGGAGGAACTGGTGGACACCTGTATCCCGCTCTGGCAATAATAGAATACATCAAAGATAAATATTCTTTATGTGAGCTTCTTTTCATTGGAACCGAAAGGGGATTGGGAAGAGAGCTTATACCACAATCCGGTGTAAATTATAAGACAGTAAAATCCTGTGGATTAATTTTGGATGGCAGCATATCCAGGAAAATTTTAAATATAATAAAGTTTTTATATTCTTTAACTCTGGGTTTTTTACAATCATTTAAGATAGTGCTGAAGTTTAAACCTGATATAATACTGGGTATGGGCGGTTATATCTGTGCCCCTGTTCTTTCAGCTGGTATTTTTATGGGTAGAAAAATAGCCTTGCATGAACAGAATTATATTCCCGGGAGGTTGAACAGTTTTTTTTCAAGGTTTGCGCGGTATATTTTTATTAGTTTTAGTGATACAGATAAATATTTTAAGGTAAAAAAAAATAAAATAATTTTTACCGGAAATCCGGTGAGAAAGGCTGTGGGACAATTAAAAAATATCAAGCCAGAATTTAAGAAATGGGGTCTGGAAAAAGGGCGATTTACCATAATTGCTTTTGGCGGTAGTCTGGGCGCTGAAAAAATAAACAATATGGTAATTAATTTATATAATTATTTTAAAGATAATGATAAAATTCAGATTTTACTTATTTGCGGCAGCCGTTTCTACAACCAATTAGTAAAAAGTGAAAAGAATATTATTGAATCTAAAGGTAAATTTATTTTAAAAATTTTCCCATACATAAGTGAGATGCAAGAAATATATAGAATATCAGATGTAATAATTTCCAGGGCAGGAGCAAATACTATATCTGAAATAATTGAATGCAATATACCTTCGATACTTATACCTTATCCTTATGCGGTGGCTAATCACCAGTTCTATAATGCAGATTTCCTGGCCAGGAAAGGAAAGGCTATTCTGATTGAAGATAAAGATTTAAATGAGGAAAAAATAATTAAAATAATAGAATTGCTTATTGAGGATGATAGAAAAAGATATAAAGAAATGAAAAATATAGAAATTAGAGATGTTAAAATTAATAGTGCAGAGATTATTGCTTCAAAACTGATGGAGAACTAAATTGGAAAATACTGATAATATTTTAAAAAGAAATAAAAGGTGTTTTTTAATTGGAATAGGTGGAGCCGGAATGAGCGCCATAGCTCTGGTGCTCCATGGAATGGGATTTGTGGTTTCAGGTTCCGATATAAAAGAATCCCGCTATACAAATGTTTTAAAAAATGAAGGTATCAAAATTATTATTGGCCATAGTAAAAAAAATATTGAAGGCGCAGATATAGTGGTCTATTCTACAGCAATACCTTACGATAATCTGGAAATAGAGACTGCCAGAGAAAGAAAGATTCCTATACTTGCCCGTTCTGATATATTAGCCTGGATTTTAAATAGTAGAAAGGGAATAGCTATTTCCGGGACTCATGGAAAGACCACCACTACTTCTATGACTTCTTTAATTTTTAGAGGATTGGGTCTCGATCCTATCATAGTGGTTGGGGGAGAATTAAATGAGCTGGGATCAAATGCAAGGTATGGAAAGGGAGATTATGTAATAGCTGAAGCGTGTGAAAGTGATGGATCTTTCTTAAAATATAAGCCTTCTGTAAGTGTTGTTACAAATATTGAAGGAGATCACTTTGATTTCTATAAAAACATTGAAGAAATAAAACAAAACTTTTTAAAATTTATTGGAAATACCAGATCTGGGGGTCTGGTAATCTTGAATGGTGATGAAATATATCTTCAGGATTTTTTTAAATCCGATGATAAAAAGATTATTTATTATGGGGTAAGTCCTGAAAATCATATTTATGCTGAAAATATAAAATTTTCTAATTTTACTTCCTCTTATACTCTGGTTACTGGCAAGGGTAAAAAACCTAAAAAAATAAAAATCAAGTTAAATGTGCCCGGCATTTATAATATAATGAACAGCCTTGCTGCTTTTGCAGTATGCTATGGTCTGAATCTGGATATGGAAAGAGCTGCTGATATATTAAAGTTTTTTACGGGAGTTAAAAGGAGATTTGAAAAAAGAGGGGAGAAGAAAGGCGCTGTAATTTTTGATGATTATGCTCACCATCCTTCGGAAGTAAAAGCAACTCTGGAGGCTGCAGCAGAAGAAAAAAATAAAAGAATAATCACAGTTTTTCAACCGCACAGATATTCGCGGCTGGCCAATCTAAAAGATAAATTCAACAGTTGTTTTAATATGAGTGATACCCTGATTATTACCGATGTTTATGGTTCAGGTGAACAGCCAATTCCAGGCATTACCGGTAAAATTTTAATTGATAATTTAATAGACAGCGGTTTTAAAAATAAAATAATTTATATTCCAAATCTGCGGGATGTAACTAAATATCTTGAGCTCAATATGAGAAACAATGATATGATTCTGTTAATGGGAGCTGGAGATATCACCAGGGTTACAGATGAAATATTAAAATCTTAAGTTAATGACACGGAGCTTAAGAGATTGAGAAAATTAAAACTAACCAGGGAAGAAATTAAAAGGGTAATTAAAGATACTAAACTGGATAATATAATATTTGACGTAGACACATCTGAATTAACCTCTATTAAAGCTGGTGGTGGTAGGGCATTATGTTATTTTGTAGCAGATAAAATGAGAGATTTAAAAAAAATGATTAAGACCTGTATAAAAAACCAAATTGACCTTATGGTAATCGGAGATGGCACTAATATTTTGTTTAGTGATAAATATATTGACCTGGTACTGTTAAAGCTGGGCAGGGATTTTGATTATCTGGAGTTTTCAGATGAGAATAAAATTATAGCAGGGGCTGCCTATAAGCTTTTAAAATTTGTGGCTGCAGCTGCGGCCAGGGGATACGACTTTTCCAACCTTTCTGGTATACCTGGTACTATAGGTGGAAGTGTTATAGGCAATAGTGGAAGTAAATATAAGGGAATTTGCGATTTTGTGGAAAGAGTAAGCTATATTTCAAATAAAGGAGGAAATATCATAGAAGAGACTATTGGTTTGGGTGATGGTGACTTTGGTTACAGATATTTTTATATCCCGGATTTAATAGTTCTTACCAGAATAGTTTTGAATGCCCGAAAGTCTGATAGAAATAATATTTTAGAAAAAATTGCAAGAAGGGTAAAAAATAAAAAACTAACTCAACCGGTTAATGTTAAAAACTCAGGCTGTTTTTTTAAAAACACCCGTTGTTGCCATGAATCTACTGGAGAATTAATAGAAAAGAGTGGACTTAAAGGATTTATTTATGGTGGTGCCAGGATTTCAGATAAACATGCTAATTTTATTGAAAATTTTGATAATGCCAGTTCAGAAGATATATTTATCCTTTCAAAAATAGTAAAAGATATGGTTATGGATAAGTTTAAAATAGAGTTAGAATATGAAGTAAAGGTAGTTGGGTTTTGATATGTCAGATATATCGGAAAAATTTGAAAACCTTCAGGTAAGAAAAAAGAAAAAGTTACTAAAAATTGGAGTAATTGCCGGCGGTATCTCATCTGAAAGAGAAATATCTCTCCTGACCGGGAAAAATATTTACAAATCCCTATTAAAATCAGGGTATAATGCTGTCTTCATTGATTTTAAAAACGATTTCTACAGTAAGTTAAAGAAAATTAATTTAGCATTTTTGGCGCTTCACGGAAGATATGGTGAGGACGGCACTGTCCAGGGGTTACTGGAACTTATGAAGATTCCATATACTGGTTCAGGTGTGCTGGGAAGTGCTATTGCTATTAATAAGATATTATCGAAGAGAATTCTAGAATATGAAAATATACTTACTCCGGAATACATTGCCCTGGATTCTAATGATGGCCTGGATTTAAAGAAGATAAAATCGCTTATAAATAAAAAAATATTCTATCCTGTAATAGTAAAACCGAACTGTGAAGGTTCAACTATAGGTGTAAATATTGTGAATAATAATGATCAGATCAAGCAAGCTATTGAAGATGCGGCAGGATATGATAATAAAATTTTGATTGAAAAATATATTAATGGAAGAGAGTTAACGGTAAGCATTATAGGCAATGAGCCAGTTGCTCTTCCAATTATTGAAATAAAACCAAAAAGTGGTTTTTACGATTATAAGTCAAAGTACGTTAAAAATATGACCGAGTATATAGTTCCTGCCCAGTTGGATAAAGAGATATCCAGGCATATATCTGAAGTAGCGGTTAAGAGCCACAGGGTATTGGAATGCAGTGGCATATCAAGAGTGGATTTTATACTGGATAATCATAACAATGCTTATGTTTTTGAATTAAACACCATGCCTGGCATGACTGCTACCAGTCTGGTTCCCAGGGCAGCTAAAGCTGCAGGAATTAATTTTGATCTATTAGTAGAGATAATATTGGATTTGGCAAATTTAAAAGTATAACTTCAGGTGGTAAAATTAAAAATAGTGAAAATATTATCTTAGCCAGAAAAAGAAAAATTTTTAGGAGGAGACTTTGGAATTTTTTCAGACTACTGTTGATTTGCTTATTTTTTGCAGCAGTAGTATGGGGCTTAAATTATTTTTATAAAAGTGAGTATTTTAAAGTTAAAAATATAGATATCCAGAACAATACACATTATAAAGATGAGGAAGTCAAAGTTTTAATATCTGAAGTAATAGGTGCCAATATATTTGAGATAAATAAAAAAAGGGTGGAAGAGACTATAGCCCGTGAGTTAAACTGGGTTAAGGAGGCAGAACTAAGAAAGATTTTCCCTGATAAAGTTATAATAAAATTGGATGAAAGAAAACCTTACCTTAAAATAGTCTATAAAGATAAATATTTTCTGATGGATAGTGAAGGAGTGGTGCTGGATAAGATTGAGAAAGAAGATTTGGATGAGTACAAAGATCTAATTCTGGTAAGAAATGTTGTTAATTATAGCGTTAATATTGGAGAAAAAATTGCAAAAAAAAATGCATTGAGCTGTGCAGATATTTATAAAGCCTTTGATAGTCAAATAAAAAGTATGATCAAAGAAGCGAGACTTGAAGATAATATTTCAGGAGATATAGTTTTTAAAACTCACAATGGAGAGGAAATCGTCTTTGGCAACAGCAGTGAAATAGTAAAGAAAGTTGAAAATTTAAAACAATTCTTAAAAGAAGAGGCAATTAATACTATAATAGAAATAGATTTAAGAAGCCCTGAGTGCGTGGCAGTAGAATATAAAAAATAGTGGAGGTTCGATTGTCAACGAATGATGAATACATTGTCGGTATTGATATAGGCACCACCAAAGTAATCACTTTAATTGGAAGAGTAGAAAAAAATAATATACTAAAGATAAAGGGTTATGGAATTTCTGGTTGCAAAGGGATGAAAAAGGGTCTGGTTATGGATATTAGCGAAGCTACCAAGTCTATACTTAATTCTGTAGAAATGGCTGAAAAATCTACTAAAATGTTTATTGATAATGCTTATATAGGAGTTACAGGAAAACATATTTCTTCTATAAGTAATTGGAGTGAAATAAATATCAATTCCTCTAATAATATAGTAAGAAAAACAGATGTAGATAAACTTATTTCTATGGCAAATAAAGTGAATATACCCTCACAACACGAAATTATACATACTTTAATCAAGCAATTTGTTATTGATGGAGAAAAAGGTATAGTAGATCCTATAGGTCTTTCAGCCAGCAAACTGGCAGTTGAATTATTAGCTGTTTATGGGACAGCTTCTTTAATTAACAATGTTGTTAATAGTGTAAAAGCAGCTAAAATAGTGATTGAAGATATAATTGTAGAAGCCCTGGCTTCAAGCGAGGCTGTTCTTACCCCTGAAGAAAAGGAGAGCGGAGTAATACTTCTTGATATTGGAGGCGGAACAACTGATATTGCAATATATAAGAATAAAAAAATGATATTTGCATATTGCCTGCCGGTAGGTGGAGATTTAATAACCAATGATATTTCTATTGGTCTTAATATAACTTTTCCAAAAGCAGAAGAGATTAAGAAAAAATTTGTTAATGTTGATTACAACTTTTATGAGACTTTAAATAAAATCAATATAGGTGATATTAAGATTGATAGCAACAGGACAACATTAAACATACGGTTGTATAATATAGTAAATTGCAGGGTTAAAGAATTGCTGAACCTGGTTAAAGAAAAAATTGAAGGTTATAGTTTTATGCATCAAATCCCATGTGGCCTGGTTATAACTGGAGGAACATCACTACTAAAAGGTATAGCTCTCCTGGCGAATTCAGTTTTTAATTTACCGGTAAGATTAGGAGTTCCTTATGACGTTGAAGGACCTTCAGAAGTGATTAATAACCCTATTTATTCTACAGGTGTAGGTTTATTAAAATATGCTTCTCAACTGGAAAATTACCTGGATTTGGACCAGATAGGTGAAAAGAACCGGCAGCGTACTTTTATGAGTAGATTTAGGGAATTTATTTTAAAAATTTTAAAAAATGAAGGTAGGTGATAGCTATGAGTTTGAACTTTGATAAAAGTTATTATGCTGTTATAAGAGTTATAGGGATAGGCGGCGGCGGCAACAATGCAATTAATAGAATGATAGAAGATAATTTAAGCGGATGCGAGTTTGTGGCAATAAATACTGATGCCCAGGTTCTTATGATGTCAAGTGCTGATAGGAAAGTATTACTTGGCGAAAGTGGCCTGGGGGCAGGATCCGACCCGGAAATTGGCAGGATAGCTGCTGAAAAATCCATAGAATCTATAAAAGAAGTAGTAAAGGATGCAGATATGATATTCCTTACATTAGGTGAAGGCGGAGGAACTGGAACAGGTGCGGCTCCTATTATAGCAACTGCTGCCAGAGAAGCAGGATGCCTGATAGTTGCAGTTGCAACAAAGCCGTTCACATTTGAAGGCAGAAAAAGGATGAGTCAGGCTGAAGAAGGTATCGAGAATTTAAAAGATAAAGTTGATACCCTTATAATAATACCAAATGATAGACTACTGGAGATTTCTGATGATAACACCACACTACTTAATGCCTTTAGACTGGCGGATAATGTGCTTAAGGCAGGTGTTAGAGGAGTTACTGATCTGATTACTCTGCCAGGACTGATTAATTTGGATTTTGCAGATATAAAATCAGTAATTAAAAATGCAGGGAATGCAATATTGGGAGATGGAATAGCATCTGGTGAAAGTAGAGCTATTAAAGCTGCTCAAAATGCAATTAACAGCCCTCTGATAGAAACCTCTATAGAGGGGGCAAACGGAATTTTACTGAATATATCTGGTGGACCCGATTTGAAACTTTTTGAAGTCAACCAGGCAGCAGAAATTATAAGGAATGCTTCAAGCCCAAATGCAAATGTTATTTTTGGCGCTGTTATTGATGAAAGTATGAGTGATAAAGTAAAAGTTACCATTATTGCTACCGGATTCGAACCCAAGAAGGCTAAAGTAATGAAAACAGTTGATGGAATCAATAAGAAAAAAGAAGTAGAGAAAAAGTTATTTGAGTTTGAAAAAGATATACTTGCCGGAAAAGATAAAAAAGAAGATTTTAAAAAAATATCAGAAGATGACCTCAGATCTTTAGGAGAAGATGATTATCTTGATATACCTACTTTCCTGAGAAAAAATAAAAAATAATTTATTTATTTAAAATGTTTAAAATAGAAAAGATATTAGCGGATGGTCTTCCAGTATATTTATCCACTTATTTAAGAAATAATCATAGAATAGTTTTTTGCTTTACCAATGGAAATGGCGGGCATAGCAATTATCGAGTGATGGTAATTATTTAAATTATAAAAAGTAGTGTTAACTTAATGAAAGAAGCTGACAAATTAAAAAAAAATATTAATAATTTAAAAATTGAAATAGATAAGGTTTGCAAAAAAATTGGCAGGAGTGCTAGAGATATATCGATTATAGTTGCCACAAAGTACGCTTCTGCCAGACAAATAAAACTGATTTCCAATTTAGGGCTTAGAAATTTTGGTGAGAATAGAGCAGACCAACTGGAAGAAAAATATGGTATGGTGGGAAAAGGTTCAATATGGCACTTTATAGGACATCTTCAGAGTAGAAAGGTAAAAACAGTAGTCCCCCTGGTGGAATTTATACATTCAATAGATAAGATAAGTACTTTAAGCAAAGTGAACCATGAAGCAAAGAAAATTAGTAAAATACAGAAATTATTAATAGAGGTTAACATTTCTGGAGAAGAGACAAAATATGGTATAAATCCTGAAAACTTGCACATTTTTCTTAAAGAGGCATTAAATTATAAAAATATCGAGGTCGTGGGTTTGATGACCATAGCGCCTTTGACCGATGACTTTAAGTTGATAAGAGGGATTTTCAGAAGGTTGAGAATTCTCAGGGATGAATCAAATAAAGATTTTAATAATATGAATCTATCGGAGCTTTCAATGGGTATGAGTAATGATTATCCAGTAGCTATTGAGGAAGGAGCCACAATGATTAGAATAGGTTCTATTATCTTTAAATAAATTTTTAATTATATAGAGGAGGAACAATGAGTAGATTTTTTAAGAAAACTCTTTCTTTTTTTGGTTTATCGGATGAAGGTGATATAGGTAGCAGAGATAAAAAGGATGAAGATACAGCAGGACCGGAAGCCAGAACGTTAAGAGATAAAAGAGGTAAAATAGATGCAAGGCATAGCAAAAAGAATCTAAGGAGAGGGAATATTATTAGCTCGAAACCGCCAAGAAAAGTTTCATTAATTGGTTCAGTTAGAGGTAAGGTAGAATCAAAAGTATTTGTAGCAGAACCAAAGGAATTTGAGGAAATACAGATAATTGCGGATAATTTTAAGGATGATATTCCTATAATAATCAATCTACAGAAGGTAGACCAGGATCTTGGTAAAAGAGTTATTGATTTTTGTAGTGGACTTACCTATGCCTTAGAGGGAAATATAAAAAAAGTGGCAGAAAAAGTTTTCTTAATTACTCCATATAATGTGGAAGTTAGTTCGGGAGAAAAAGAACTACTGGAGGAAGAAGGTTTTTATAATCATTTTTAAAAATAGAGGAGTATTTATTTGGATAGTTACAAATTAGGAATAATTGGCTGTGGAAATATGGGTGAAGCAATACTAAAGGGAATACTGGACTGTTGTTTCTTAAAATCTAATGAAATAATATTCTATGATAATGATAATTACCGGAGCAGGTACATTAAAAATAATTATAAAATATATTCTGCTGAAGGAATTATTGAAGTCATAAAAAAGTCCAGGTATATATTACTGGCAGTAAAACCACAGAATCTAAAAATTGTATTGGACCAGATGAAGAGTTGTTTTAATTGCAGGATAAATTCAATTATCAGTATTGTTGCTGGGGTACCCACATATCATATAGAAAAAAAATTGAATTCAAATGTTCCAGTTATAAGAATAATGCCCAATACTCCTGCATTATTTAAAAAGGGTACAGCTGCGATAAGCGAGGGCAGATTTGCAAAAAGCAGAGACTTATTATTTTCGAAAAATTTAATAAAAAATATAGGTGATTATGTAATAATTGAAGAAAAGTACCAGAATATAGCGGCAGCTTTAAATGGAAGCGGACCAGCCTACTTTTTTCTTTTTTGTAAATATTTGGTTGAAGCTGGAATAAGAAATGGACTGGACCCAGAAATATCAAAAAAATTAGTGACCAGTACTATGATTGGGGCGGGAATAACTATTGAGAAATCTAGAATTGACCTTGATGGTTTAATAAAAAAGGTTGCATCTCCGGGTGGGACTACCGAGGAAGCCTTAAAAGAATTTAAGAGAAGGAAGCTGGATAAAATAATTTATAATGCTGTAGAAAGTGCAAAGAAAAGAGCATGCCAGTTGCAGAATTTTCTTGACTAAAGGAAATGTAATGGGATTTTTTATTGAGCTGGTTATATTTTTTTTCAGGGTTTATATTGGTATAATATGTATAAGAGTGATTATATCGTGGTTTAGGATAAATCCAGGTGGTTTCTGGATCAGGACTTATAAATTTTTAGTTGACATAACTGAACCATTTTTAATAATATTTAGGAAAATTGTACCATTAGCGAAGATCGGAAGGTTTTATATTGATCTTTCTTATATTGTAGCAATTATAATAATTGAGCTATTAATATTATTGTTGCGTTATATAGGTTATAGATATATGTAGATAAAAATTTTTGTCTGGAGGTAGTTATGAATATAAATGCAGAGAGTATCCAAAAAAAGGAATTTCATGTTGTATTCAAAGGATATAAACCGGAAGAGGTTGATAAATTTTTAGATATTCTTACAGTGGAATTTGATAGATTGCAGAAATCTCAAAGGCAGCTTCAGGAAAATTTGGAAAGACTAAAATATGATGGAAATAAGGAATCTGTTGAAATGAAAAGGGTTATTCAGGAAGCTCTTGTATCAGCACATAAGGTGGCAGAAGATATAAAACGAAAAGCAGAAAAAGAAGCAGAGGAAATAGTAAGAAATAAAATAGCAAAGGAAGAGGAGGCATATAAATACTTATTGGGTAAAAAAGCTCAATTAGAAGGAGATATAAAGAAACTAAACCAGGAATATGAAGACTTTAAAGGTAAGATTTATAAAGTGGTGGATGATTTTAAAGAAACAACTTCAAAATTAGCAGACGAGAAATTTATTAAAATTCCTGAAATTGGTGAGAAGGTTCTTGATATTGATAAAATTAAAATAGGTGAAGAGGAAAAAGAAGAGGAAGAAGAAGAAAAGTTAATAGGTGAAGAGGAAAAAGAAGAGGAAGAAGAAGAAAAGTTAATAGGTGAAGAGGAAAAAGAAGAGGAAGAAGAAGAAAAATTGATAGATGAAGAGGAAGAAGAAAAGCCCATAGGAATAGGAGAAAAAGAAGAGGAAGAAGAAAAATATAAGCCAAAAAGAGTTAAGAAGAAAATAGACATAGCCAACCCGGATATAATTAATGATTTCTTTAAGACTGATGAAGACTGAAACAATTAAGTTAATTGTAAAGCCAAATTCTACTGCTACTGGTGTTTATGGAATTTATATGAATAGAATAAAAATAAAACTGGCGGCTGCCCCGGAGAAAGGGAAAGCTAATAAAGAACTTATAAATTTTATTTCAGATAAAGTAGGTGTTCATAAAAAAAATATAAAAATTATTGCTGGTGAAAAATCGATTTACAAAGAGATCAGTATAAAATCAGATAAAAATTTAAATTTAACCTCAAGACTTCTTTCAAGTTAAGCAAGTTTATGTCTTATTTAGCAGAACAGAGTACAGACTTATCTATAACTATCTTATAATTTAATTCATTATATATTAATTCTTCAGATTTAACCCATTAATAGTCAAGAAATCAGCACTTTTTATTGCATTAACATAGATTAACCGAGATTAACCACGCTATCTGTTGAAATAATAGATTGACAATCCAATATTATAATTCTATTATATATTTATATAAAATTTGCAGATATTGTATAATAATATTACATAAAAAATGGAAATAATTTTAGTCATAATAAAAGATAAGGAATTAATTAATAATATACCCAGAATAAAGCTGCAAAATCATAATATAGTAGTTTTAAGCAATATAAACTATATCAAGCATCATATAGAAGAATATATGCCAAAATATGTGATATTATCAGCAAAATTTAAAAATTATAAAGAAATAGCAGAATACATAAATCGTTATACCACAAGTGAACTATTTATTACTGATTTAGAGAAGAAAAAAAATACCATCTCCAGGGATATATATCTGGGCAGGATTGACAATATAGAAGATTTGAAAAGAGTACTGGAGATAATAGATAATTTGAATTTAAAAATAAATAGAAAAGAAGAAGATAGGTATAAATTTATACCTCAACAGATAATCTCATTTTACTCAATCCAGGGAGGAGTTGGAAAGACCAGTATGGTTTTTAATTTTGCCTGGTATATAAAAGACATTGTTGACGGGAAAATATTAATTATAGATTTAAATTTTTGTGAGGGCCCATCAGACCTGGCTGTTAGTCTTGGTTTAAACCTATCTCCAAATCTAAGTATATTTATTGAAAAGATTACTCAGGGAAAAGACTGCTTCAATAAATCAGTAATAAATCTGGATAATGATAAGATAGATATTCTGCAGCCACCGCTGTCTATATATCAAAGTGATAAGTTTAGTATTGATATGCTGGACAGCATAATTTATTCTGCCAGAAACAATTATGATATTATAATAGTTGATGTTCCTTTCAGGTATGACAATGTTTCATTAGAGATGTTGAATCTTTCAACTACTTCAATTTTAGTATTATCTCCGAACGTAAGGCTGGCGCCAAGAGTAAGCAATTTTCAAAAATTTCTACCAACCAGTCAAAAGAAGGGAATTATTTTTAATAAAGTAGGCAAAGGTGAAAAAACATATATAGATGAATATAAAAGTATATTAGATATTCCTGTTTGCGGCCGGATACCTTTTATACCTGAAGAGGATAGAAAAATGATAGCCCGTGGCAGTAATTCTTTTGATATTCTGGATTTACAATCAAGAATGTCTAATTTAAGAAATTTTATTTTTTAAAAATGAATGAAGAAAAAAATTTATATACTATTAAAGAAGTTTCAGAGGTGGTTGGCATTAGCGAATCAGAGATAATCCGGATGGTTATGATCAGGAAATTGCCTGCCATAAGAGTTGGCAAGGCTATACGGATCAAAGAAGATGATCTGGAGATTTTCTTAAATGGGTTTTTGGGTGAAGAAGAAGTAAAAACTGGCTACAGGGAACCGGTTTTATATACAGCCGAACAGATTGCAAAAATTTTAAAACTATCGGTTGACAATGTATGGAATTTGCTGAAAACAGGAAGATTAAAAGGATTCAAGATAAGGGAAGGTAGAAGCTCCTGGAGGATTCCTGCTAATAGCCTGGAGGAATTCATAGAAAGCAGAACACAAAAAACGGTATAGGTATTAAAGAATGCTCGATGAAAAGGATAAAAAGCGCGGGCTTACTATCTGGGAGAAAATAGCGGTAGTAATAATTGTAATTTTGATAATTATTATAATTCTTTTAATTTTTAACCAGAACATTAAAGAATACTTTGAAGTCTTGAAGAACTGGTATGAGAGTGAAAATTAGTTAGTTATAATTTGAAATTTTTTAGGAGGTGAAAAAGATGAGGAAATTAATGAGGATTTTACTGGCACTGGGTTCTTTAATCGGAATAGCTGCTTGGGTTAGATGGTAGGATTGGAATTTTAAAGTTTAAACTCAGTTTTTAATAAGGAGGTGAAAAAGATGAGGAAATTAATGAGGATTTTACTGGCACTGGGTTCTTTAATCGGAATAGCTGCTTGGGTTAGATGGTAGGATTGGAATTTTAAAGTTTAAACTCAGTTTTTAATAAGGAGGTGAAAAAGATGAGGAAATTAATGAGGATTTTACTGGCACTGGGTTCTTTAATCGGAATAGCTGCTTGGGTTAGATGGTAGGATTGGAATTTTAAAGTTTAAACTCAGTTTTTAATAAGGAGGTGAAAAAGATGAGGAAATTAATGAGGATTTTACTGGCACTGGGTTCTTTAATCGGAATAGCTGCTTGGGTTAGATGGTAAGATTTATGTTATAATAAATCAACATTTTTTGGTATAATGCTCTATATCTTAGTAAAGAGAAGCTGGGAACCTGGTGAATAAAAATAGCAGTCCGGTTTTAAAAGGATACGTATATTTTATATTTATTGCTGGACTTTCTGTATTTGCTTATATTCTTCTAAGATATGGAGATGTGTCAATTCTGGGAGTGGTGCTGTTCGGTGTGCTAATCTTTGCATCTGATAATCTATCAGCACCGCTTCCAAGAACCGGAAGTGTTGCAGTAAATTTTGCAATTTCGTTTGCCAGTCTAATAATTTTTGGTCCCTCAACGGCCATTTTAGTTACAGCATTTTCTATTTTAAATATCAGAGAGTTTGTTAAAAAAGTTCCTTACTACAAGCACCTGTTTAATGCGGGGCAATATTTTATATCAATGGGTGTTGGCAGTATTGTATTTGAGTTAACATATAATAGAGATGCGATTAAATTTTTCAACCTTACCAATATCGGTTTTATTTTTTTAGTTGCATGTATTTGCTTTTTTTTAAATACAATATTAACTGCTGGTGCTATTTCTATCAGCGAAAGAAAAAATTTTATAAATATTTGGATTTATAGTTTTGCCTGGCTTGTGCCTTTTCAATTATTTTTAGCTGTAATGGCAATTGCTATTTCTTTTCTTTATAAATTATATGGCCCTTTTACAATTCTTTTTACTTCACTTCCGTTAATAATTGCCCAATATACCTATCTACTTAGGGTAAAAGAACGAAGAGCGCTTTTAAACAGTATTTTGCAGATAGTAAGAATAATGGAAGCAAAAGACCCTTACACTGCAGGACACTCAGTAAGAGTAGCAGAATACAGCGAAAAGATTGCCAGAAAGTTAAGATTAAACGAATATGATGTTGAGGTGTTAACCAATCTGGCTAATTTGCATGATATAGGTAAGGTACAGATTGATTTAAGTGTGCTTAACAAACCCGGAAGATTTTATAAGTCTGATTGGGAAGAGGTTAAGAAGCATCCAAAAGTGGGGTATGAAATAGTAAAAGAAATTGTTTTCTTAAAAGATCGAGCTAGAGCAATACTCTATCATCATGAAAGAATAGATGGTAAAGGATATCCATCGGGGATTAAAGGAGATGAAATACCTTTGTTTGCAAAAATACTTGCTGCAGCAGATGCTTATGATGCCATGACCACTGATAGGCCTTATAGACCTGCGCTGACTCAAAAAGAAGCTATAAAAGAATTAAGAGTACATGCTGACAAACAGTTTGATAGAAGAATAAGCAGTGTAATAATCGAAATAATAAAGGAAGAAAGTCTAACATAATGGTAAAACAATATTTTTTAATCTTTATCAAGAGTCTGCTTATTTTGCTGGCAGGGGCAGCTGTAGGTTTTATTTTTTTTTATTTCTTTAAAGATGTTAGCGTATTTATTATAGATAAATTTAAAATACTCCAGGGAGTTTTTGGAATTCGCCAGTACCAGGAGGGTATGTCTTTTAATTATGTTTTTTTAGCCATTCTTTTAGGAAATTTTCTATCAACTCTTGGATATTTCACCCTGGGTTTTTTAAGAGCTTCACTTCCGATAAGTTTTATTACAGGAGTTTTTATGGTTATTTTTCTGTTCACAGGGACAATAAGGCATGGAACTTCCATTCCCGTGGAAGTTATAATACTTTCTTCTATAGAAATGTTTTATAGAGTTATGGCTTTAGCTACCGGAGAATATATAAGCCGAAATAAGTTTAAAAATAAGACTATTCCTATCACCTCTATGGTTATTATATTTATTATGTTTATTTCGGCTGTTTTTTATGAGTTATATCAGATTTTTTAAGTAATAATTCCTCTTTTTTATAAAGCTTTCTCTTCCATTTGCAGCTGTTAAAAACTAACTTGAAGAATTTAATGGTATCTATAACAGGATTAACGTAGCTGACAAAATTTTTATTATAAATAGTACTGATAGGTATATTTTTTATATTATATCCAAGCCAGCTGGCTTGGATTATTATTTCTGGTTCGGTATCAAAGTTTTTAGTTTCAAGTTTGATATTCTTTAAAGCTTTGGTGCTTATATATCTGAACCCGGACTGCACATCACTGATTCTTATGCCTGCAATATTGGAAATAACCCATGAAGTAAAGACGTTTGTAGCCAATCTTATAAAGGGCATATTTTTAGTATTGCCAAGCCTGTCTCCAATTATTAAATCTGGATTTTCTTTTTCTATTACTTTAAGAAAATTTTTAATTTCACTCGTCTTATGCTGTCCATCTGCGTCAATAGTTATAACCCCGCTATAATTATTCTTTACAATATAACTAAAACCAGTTTTAAGTGACTGCCCTTTCCCTAGATTTTTAGAATGTTTAATGAGTGTTATTTTAAAATTTTTAGGAACTGGAATTGATTTTACCACTTCTAAGGTATTATCAGTTGAACCGTCATCAACAATGACTATGTCCAGTCTGTATTTAAAACAATCCTTAATCACTCCCTTGATATATTTTTCTTCGTTGTAAGCCGGGATAAGAATTGCAATTTTAGTATTGTTGTTTTTCTTTTTTAATTTTATATTACTGGATTTCATATTTAATACTTTTATCTTATAAGAAATTTTTTAAGGATGATAGATGTTAGTGTCTGTAATCAAAAGATCAACTTTAATATCATGTTCCGATACAGGGATACTTTCGACTACCTGGATATCAAAACAAAGTGCTATTTTTTTTACTCCTGCAGGAATAAGTGGAAGAAGTCTGTCATAAAATCCTCCACCATATCCTAAACGGTTCAAGTTTTTATCAAAAACTAATCCAGGAACAATAACCAAATCAATACCTGAGATTTTAGCAACTCTACATAAGCCAGTGGTAGGTTCCATTATGCCATAAGCTCCAATTTCTAACTGTTTTTTTAAATTGTCTATATAGAAGAGTTTTAACTTGCGATCATGAACTCTGGGCAAGATTATATTTTTTTTGTTTTTCAGTGCCTGCCTGATGATTATAGTAACGTCAATTTCACTTCTAAAAGGATAGTAAATTAAAATATTGTTTGAATTAATATAGTAAGCAGTATTAAAGAATTTTTCTGCTATTATTTTACTTCTTTTTTTTCTATCCCAGATCGGGAGGTTGTTCCTTTTGTTTTGAATTTTTTTTCTAAGCTCTTTTTTTAAAAGGTTATTTCTTACAGATTCATTATCATTCTTCATAGAAAGATATCCCAAGGCCGCCTGGTCCCATGTGTGTACCTACTACAGTACCGATATCCACTCTTAATATTCTTTTAGGATTAAATGTCTCTTTTATTCTTTCATACATTTCTTCTGCATCTTCTTTTGCGTCGGAATCTCCCACCGATACTACCAGGTTCTGGGGATTTTTTATCATAGTTTTCATAGATTCAATAAGCTCGGTTTTAGCCTGATTCCATCTTCTGGCGGTTTTAAATTGAGATACTTCCCCATCATGAACAGTAAGTATTGGTTTAATGTCTAAAAGTGAAGCAATAAGCCCCTTTGCTTTTCCAATCCTTCCGCCTTTTTTTAAGTATTCCAGCGTGCTGGGTACAAATAATATTTTAAGCTTTGGTTTTAAGTCATATATACCTTTTAAGATCTCTTCTTTTGATCTGCCTTCCTGCGCTAGTTGGGCTGCCTTTAACACCAAAAAACCAAGCGGCAAATGAACATATTCAGAATCAATTATCTCTATATCTTTGCCCGGTATCTCTTTTTTTGACAGTTCTGCAGCATTTACAGTACCTGACATTTTTTTTGAAATATGAATAGAAATTATACTGTCATATTTTTGGAGGATATCTGTATATGTTTCTATAAAATACTTTGGAGATGGCACGGTAGTGGTGGGTAGTTTTTCAGCCAATCTAATTTTTTTATAAAATTCACTTATGGTTATTTCTTTTCCATCGTCTAAAAAACTTTCCTTATCAAAAATTACTGTTAAGGGTATGACTTTTATATCCAATTCTTTTACCATATTTTTTGGTATATCTGAAGTACTGTCAGTAACTATTGCAATTCTACTCATTTTTCCTCCTTATATAAATTTATAATAATTAACTATCAGCTCATATGCTCTGGTTATAATTTATGCTTTTTTTAAAATAATTTCAATTAGTTTCGCAAATCTTTTACCTATAAAAATTTCTTTTTTAAAACCGTCAGAGTGACTGAACTTTTTTTCATTATTTTTATTTTCAAATTCAGGTTGATTTAACCTGGCTATATTTCTTATGTGAGACAGTCCTAATACATTTATTTTTAGAAAATTTGCCATTACGACTTCTGGAACTGTCGACATTCCGACAGCATCGACTCCTAATTTACGGAAAGCATCTATTTCGGCTCTAGTTTCAAGTACCGGTCCTTTTACACCTGCATATATGCCTGTTTTTAATTTAAAATCAATATCTTCACCTGCTTCTTTTGCAATACCGGACAATTTTTTATGGTATGGACAACTCATATCAATAAAATAATCATGTTGACTGCTATATTTATTACCAAAAAATGGATTATCAAACATTAAATTTATATGGTCTTCTATTATCATAATATCGTCTTCAGCGAATTCAGGGTTTATTCCTCCTGCTGAATTGGTAATTATTAGATTATCTGTTAAAAAATTAGACAGTAGATTTACCGGATATACCACTTCTTTTATATCATACCCTTCATAGAGATGCAGCCTTCCGGAGAATATTAAAACATTTTTATTTTCCAATTTTCCGTAAACAACAAATTTGCCGTGACCGGGGATGGATGGAACTGACATATGAGGTATATCGCTGATATTTAAGGTTATTTTGCTCTGTAAAGGTAAAAATTCTATACATCTGTTAAGAAATGAACCCAGTATCAATCCAGAATCGATCTTTTCAGATATATAGTAAGATAAATAACTACATGTTTCCTTAAATTTTTCTTCTTCCAGAAAAGCTGATTTGCTCATGCAATAAAAAGATGTTTTAGATTACCTGCCTAAGTATTTTTATTAAATTTTAACATACTTTTATATTAAAAATAATTATTATTTTATTTTTTTTGGTATAATCTTCCTATTATTTTTATAAATTTACTTATTGATTTATATATTCTGGAGCAAGTGAATGAATTTAAGAAGAGTATTTTTTAACAGGGCTTTCAGGCTTTTTCTTCTGGTTTTAATAATTTTTACATTAATATACCTGTCAGTTAATCTTGGAGCCTGTGAGCCAGGAAAAAGGGTGATTAAAATTGGTAATCAGGCTGTTCTTTCTGGTGAGTACAGATCTTTTGGAGAAGAACAGCTGGTGAGTGTTGAACTTGCTGCTTCAAAATTATCTCCTGTCAGAATAGGAGGATTTGACTATGAAATTGAAGTAGTTACTAAAGATGATGAAGGCAATCCGGAGAAAGCTTTTCTGGTTGCGCAGGAGATGGCAAGCGAGGAAGTGGCGTGTGTAATCGGCTCTACTTTCGATGGAACAACTAAAGTTTCCATACATGTTTATGAAGAATATGGTATACCTGTAATTTCCCCATATGCTCAAAAAACTGAAATTTCTAAGATGGGGAATATTTTTTTTAGAATGATAATGAATAATGAGCAGAAAATAGAAAATATTGCAGATTTTATTAAGAATAAAATTAATCCACAGAAACTTATACTTATAAATAACCGGGAGGAATATTCAATAGAACTGGTTGATTACCTGAGAGAAGTATTATCTAATTACGGTATAGAGACTCAGAAACCAATGTCAATAAAAATGAGTGAAGAAGATGTTACAGTTATCGCGGAGAATCTATTAATAGAAGGACCTGATACCATATTCTTTTGCGCAAGATATAATGAGCTGGCGTCTCTTATGACTAAAGCAAGAGAAATTGGTCTGGGGTCAAGATTTATAACAGAGACATTAGGAATGGATGATAAAATTTTTGTTTTAGCGGATGCGCAGTATGTGGAAGGGTTGATTGCAATAATTCCTGAACCCCCTTCTCTGGCCAGGTATTCCCAGGACCCCAGGGCTGTAAATTTCTGGCGTGATTTCAATAATTATTTAAGCCAGATGGACGATTCTGATATTAGTATTGATGGTCCTGGACTATACGCTCCTTACTGTTATGATTCTGTTTTTATAATTATTGAAGCTATGAAAAGATCCAATTCTATTTCACCAAAAGATTATATAGACGAACTTAAGACTACTTCTTATGACGGGTTGGTAGGGCATATTGAATTTGATTCTAATGGTGACAGGGTAAACCCACTATCGACAGTTTTTATAGTAAAAGATGGCGCCTGGACAAGATACTAATCAGAAATTATAAAATTTAATTTTTTTTAAAAGAAGTTTTTAATTTTGTGGTGTCCAGCTCTGACGAATGAAATGTGGTAGCTGGTTTTATTGACTTTTTATTTTGCCTATTATAATCTTTTAATGTTTCTTGTCTTTTAAAAATTTTTATGGAGGTTGGAAGTGAATATATTTAATAAGGTAATCGTTGTGCTAATATTAATCTGCATAATCTGTGTATCACTTATTTCTATTGTGAATGTGTTTGTGGAATATTTTAAGTGGTCAGATCTTGCTTTAAAGGTTTTTAATCCGGAAAATGATGTTTACCCATTTATTGCTGCTCTCGCTTTACTTATGGTATTTGCTATCAGTATATTTATAATACTGCTGGAGTTTTATAGAAGGGGAACAAGAGTAGCAATTATATCCAGCTCTAAAGCAGGAAATGCTATGGTGACATTAGAGACGGTGGCTATGCAGATAAAAAATGCAGTAATTAAAATAGATGGTCTGGAAGAAATTAAAGTAAAAATAGTTCCAAAGGCAACAGGTGTAATAATTAATATGAATGCTAAGTTAAATGAGGATATGGACATCCCCGAAAAGATGCAGGAAATAATAAATAAAGCTACCAGTATTGTATCGGATAAACTGGGTATTAAAGTTATAAAGACCAATCTTACTATTGTTGGCCTTGTTGCTGGAAGGAAAGAAAAAGAAGCAAAGAAAAAAGAGGAAGAAGAAAAGGCGGTAGAAGTAGTACAGGAAGAAGCTGAGGGTGTTTCTGAAATAGAAGATGATGACAGATAAACATTATTTAATTTTTATCAAAGTCAGCCGTAAGACTCCTGTCTTAAAGAAGGAGATATAAGGTTGTCAATTAATGGCGGTGGGGCATGCCGTTTCAGACTGTGGAGTGAATAGGTTAACAATCACTGTGAAGCAGGAATTTCTCATCCTTTATGGTGGAGAGGATGTCAAAAAGCGGGCTTAGTATATTGGTAGTACATGAGCTTCCCAAGCTCAAGAGGCGGGTCCGACTCCCGTAGCCCGCTCCATTAAAAAAATCATTTGTTACGAAAGTAATTATATTTATTGATTAATTTTACTTTTTTTTATATTAATAGGTATATTATAATTGAATAGTGTTTTATAAGTTGAGTTCTTGAGAAAGGAAGAATAATATGGCAGATATACTATCAGAACTTGATAAATATATTCCTGAGGATAATCCAAGAAGATGGGCAAAGCTTTCAAGCGATATTGATTTCAGAAGACTTCAATTAACTCTTTTAAAGGAAATATTGATTGAATTAAAGCAAATTAATGCCAAATAATTGATGTTGAGTTTTGTTCAAATATTTATACGGTTAATGAAGGATTCTGTATTTATACTTTCTGACACCAATCGGAATACTTGCTAACCTCATTTTTTACTAGCCGGAAATAAAGGTTCTGCAGCCTTTTTGTAATTGGTCCCATTTCTCCATTACCAACAGGACGCTTGTCCACATAACCTATAGGAGAAATTTGAGCTCCTGTTCCACAGAAGAATAGCTCATCTGAAGTATATAGTTCAGTCCTGTCTATTGATCTTTCTATAACTTTAATATTTTCATCTTCTCTAGCCAGCTTTATTACCGTATCTCTGGTAATTCCTTCTAATATATCATCAGTTACCGGAGGAGTAATCAAAGTACCGTTCTTAACCATAAAGATATTCATAGCGCTTCCTTCACTCACATGTTTCCTATCAGCTGTTAGGACCAGTGCTTCATCAAAGCCGTTCAGTAATGCCTCTGTCTTTTGCAGGGCAGCATTAACGTACGAACCAGATATTTTTGCGCGTGGAGGTATAGCATTGTCTGAAATACGTTCCCATGAAGAAATGCAAACACTTATTGCTCTGCCGGTATCCAGATATTCTCCAAGAGGTATAGAATATATAAAAAGATTCTGCTTGTTACCGATTAATTTGGGTCCTATATCCAGTCCGCTATTATAAGCAAAGGGTCTTATATAACAGTCTTCAGTGTACATTTCTTTTTTTAATAATTCGATGGTTATATCGCAAAGTTCTTTTATAGAATATTTTATTTCTATCATCATTATCCTGGAATTGATAATGAGTCTCCTGTAATGGTCTTCCATTCTAAAAACATAACTTGTTTTGGTCTTTTCATTCCAGTAACTTCTGATTCCTTCAAAAACCCCGGTGCCATACTGTAGAGCATTAGTTCTGATATCTATCTTTGCCTGATCAATTGGTACTATTTTCTCTTCAAAAAAAGCATATTTAGGGTTAGCCATAATTTCCTCTTTTTTTGGATTTTAATTTGTAATATTGTACTTATTTTATTTTCATTTTGCAATTGGCAGTTCAATTTCTGTTACAGCCTATTAGAAATGTCCTCTTTTATATTCTAGTAGCTAGCACTCCTCTGCCTTTCATTTTACCTCTCCAAGGATGATAAGGCTTGGGTTTAATAGGGACTCTTATCTTATCCTTATTCTCTAAGTTAATATTCTTTTTAGTTGAATTATTTCACTATAAGAATATTTAATTGCATATCAAGTAATTCATTGTATGGAAAGAATTACAAATGTAAGAAATTATAGCATTTAATAGGTTGGATACTTTGTTCTTAGACTTGCAGTATTAAAATAAAGCAAAAAGAAACCCCAAGTTATCTTTTACCATAGCTTACGCTTTAGGCTACTCAAAATCTTGGGGTAGCTTCCCTAGAACTTTTCTCAGGTTCTTTTTCGAATTTTAACTTACTTTATACATTCTTTCGTCTGTAAATTTCAGTTAATTCTAAAAGTTACCTCCTTTTCTAAGGATGGTTAAAATATAGCAAATAATAATACCTATGTCAATAGTAATTTGAAATTTTTTTGAAATTTTTTTAACTAATTTTTAAGAAATCTTTAAATTAACATCAAGCTCTTATATAATTTTATAAAAAATATTATATAAGTAGATATTAATAGAAAAATCTAAGTTGAAGAGGAGTAGAGAATGACTGTTAAAAAACATTTCACTGCTGAAGAGGCAATGAAAATCGGTGAAAAGCTTGGAATTGACTGGTCCAAATTTGATGTGGAACAATTCAGAGTAGGAATGGATGTTGAACTGGAACATGGAAAAGTTGATCCTGATACCAATGTTTCTAATGATGATCCATTAACAACCGGTAAAATTGCTTTAGCTCATTTAAATGAGTTTCCAGACTATTATGACAGGCTTATAAAGATGGAAGAAGAAGCAGAGGAGTACTGGGGAATAGAAGATTAGGATTTTATAATTACCCCGCCTCCTATTAGAGTGTCGCCAGTGTAGAAAACTGCTGATTGCCCTGGCGTAATAGCTTTCTGAGGTTTATCAAAAAATATAGCAGCTGTTTTTTTACTTTCAATTTTAATTTCAGCAGAAGCTTCTTTAAAATTATATCTTATTTTAACTATTGCTTTAAAATTATTTCCGGTAGGGTTGCCGGAAATAAAATTAGTATTTTTAACTTTTAGTGATTTTTGCATTATATCTTTTTCCTCACCTGCCATAATAATGTTTTTTTCCGGTATTATTTCTTTTACATAAAGTGGTTTTGAATGACTTATACCCAGACCTTTTCTCTGGCCAATGGTATAAAAAGGATATCCTTTATGTGTTCCGATAATTTTACCATTGGTGTTTATAATGGCTCCTTCTTTTATGTTTTTAAGTTTTGATGCTAAAAATGAATGAAAATTGTCCTCTGGTATAAAACATATATCCTGGCTCTCGTTTTTCTTTTCTAAAAACGGGAAAATACTATTTGTCTTCTTTCTTACATCATCTTTAGAGAGTATCCCTATAGGTGTTTTAATTTGTGATATCTGATCCTGATTGAGTTTCCATAACACATAACTCTGGTCTTTGCTTTTATCAAGTCCTTTTTTAATTTCATATAATCCTGAATTGAGCGATTTTTCAATCCTGCAGTAATGACCTGTAGCTAAAAAGCTGGCGCCAAGAGTTTTTATTTTTTCTAAAAGTGCTCCAAATTTAATATATTTATTACATTCCACACAGGGATTAGGAGTGCGCCCCTGTTGATATTCTAAACAGAAAGGATTAATTATCTTTTCCTCAAATGGCTGGATAAGATTTATTACAACATGTGGAATATTCAGTTTAAGCGATACTTTTCTTGCAGCTTCAATATCTTTAGGGGAACAGCAGGTTTTGGCGCCATCTTTCCAGCCAAAATCATAAGGAAGTAATTTCATGGTAACCCCGATTATTTCCCAGCCATTATCCTTTAAAATTTTTGCAGCCATAGAACTATCAATTCCTCCACTCATGGCTACTGCAACTTTTTTATTCTTTTTTTTATAAATATTTTCAGTGTGGGATTTTGAAATGTAGTCGCTAATTAAATTTTGCAGAGTATTTATAGCCGCATCAAGAACATACCTTTTCTCTTCAGGGAATTTTCCCAGATATTTTTCTAGTTCCTTTCCAGTTATCAGAGTAGATTTGAGGATATCTTTATTTTTAGCCAGGGTTGTAAGATAACTTGCTGCAGCAATGGTATAACTGCAGCCGGATGCCTTAAATTTTATATCTCTGATTATATTTTTATTTATTCTTGCTGTGAATATTATGTTACCGGGACATTCAGGGCCATCACTTTTTCCGACCGCATCGGGGCATGATATTTCACCGATGTTATGCGGCTTTTTAAAATGTAGAATTAAATTAGAATTTAAATTTTTCATAACAATATTTGTATGCCTGGATAATTATACGATATTATGTAAAATATTATAAAGTTTAGTTTTTTTATTTCATAAATTTTTATATTCTAATGATTGAATCGAAAGGGATAAATACTAAAAAATTTTATTATAAACATCTGTTTAGAGATTATATTTTTAATTTTGAAAATGTCGGTGAATATTACCAGTATGATTACAGAAACATAGGTGGTTATAAAAAAAGAGTCTTAGACATCAAGACAGATTATGATAAAGAAAACAGGTCAAAAATTTACAATATTTTAAAGGACTATAATAAAAGTATTGGCTGCAGCCAGAAAACTATAGAAAATATAGAAAAACTTAAAAGTAAAAAATCAGCAGTCATTATAGGAGGGCAGCAGCCCGGGTTTTTAACCGGCCCTATATTTATAATATTTAAAATACTCACCATATTAAAGGTAAGCAGTTACTTTGAAAAAGAATTAAAAATACCTATAATTCCATGTTTCTGGAATGCGTCAGATGACAATAGTTTTAACCAGATTGATAATTTAAATGTAATTGATAAGGAAATTACAAATATCAAACTTGACCTGTCCGATTTTGACCCAAAAACCAGATATTCGGATATCTATCTTGCTGATAGCAGGTTTAAGGAGGCAATTGAAAAACTGGAAAGTATTCTTTATTCTACAAGCTTTAAAACTGAAATAATGGATTTTTATAAAAATATTCTAGCGGGTGCTTTAAAGAACTGTTCTAACCCTAAAGGAGAAATAAATGTTTCTTCTTTTTTTTCAGTTATAATTACAAGAATGTTCTCTGGTTATGGTCTTGTAATAATAGATCCTGCTGATGTTGAACTGAAAAAGTTGTCCTGCAATCTGCTGGAATTTGATATGAGTAAACATTACCAGATAAGCCATTTAGTAAACTCCACCGGTAAAAAACTCAATAGCTGTGGTTATCACAGTCAGCTTAGTTCCACACCCGGAACGCTTGATTTTTTCTATTGTGTTGATGGCATCAGGGAGAAGATATATTCTGATAGCGATAATTTATTTGAAATTTCAGATAAGAGGTATAACAAAAAAGAATTCTGGGATCTGTTGATAGAAAAACCTGCTGCCATTAGCCTGAATGTGATATTAAGACCATTGCTTCAGGACAAACTTTTACCGGTATTATGCTCAATTTGTGGACCAGGCGAATCCAGTTACTATGCTCAGTTAAAGCCTGTTTATAATCTTTATGGTTTAAAAATGCCAGTTATTTATCCCAGATTTTCTGCAACTGTAGTTGAAAAGAAAATAAAAAGACTAATTGTAAAGTTAAAAATTACAGATATAGAATTGGAATCAAGCAAAGAAGAAATAATCAGGCAAGCCGTTAGTAAAAGATTAAAAATAGATATGGGAAAGTTAGTACTGAATCTGGAAAGTGACATACAAATAAAACTTGAAAAATTAGAGAAAAGTTTTTCAGATTTAGAAATGAATATTTCGAGTTCTTTTGATAGAATTAAAAGGAATATAAAAAAGGAGATAAAGGTTCTTAATAAAAAACTATATTCTGAATTAAAAAGGCAGAATAAATTTACAGTTGAAGGCATAAATAAAATTTATATGAATATTTTTCCAGATAATAATTTGCAGGAGCGCGAAATTAATATAATCAGTTATTTGAATAGATATGGCTTTGATTTTATAGATGATTTGTACTCTGCAGTAACCCCCCTGGATTTCCGGCATAAATTTTTAGAAATTATTTAAAGTAAAAAAATGAAAAAAGAAATTAGAATAGATGCTCTGGCTTTCAGCCCTCATCCGGATGATGCAGAAATGGGCTGTGGGGGACTTCTTTTAAAGTTAAAAGATAAGGGATACAGGACAGGGATAATAGATCTTACCAGATCCGAGCTCTCCACAAATGGTAATTTAGAAACCAGGGAAGAAGAAATAAAAGAAGCGTCAAAAATACTGGGATTGGATATACGGGAAAATCTTGGACTTGAAGATACTAATATAAAAAATGATTATGACAGCAGGTTGAAAGTAATAAGTGCCATAAGGAAATACAGGCCAGGGCTTGTTCTTATACCTTTCTGGAGAGACAGGCATCCCGATCATGAAAACTCTTATAAGTTATTAAAAGATGCTATTTTTATTTCAGGACTTAAAAAATTTAAAACCGGGCTGGACTCTTACAGACCGGATGTGGTAATTAACTATATGCTTCATCATGAATTCAAGCCCAATTTCATAGTTGATATAAGCCAGTATTATGATAAGAAGTTTAGCGCAGTTGCTGCTTATAAATCTCAGTTCTATAGTGATGTTGCAAAAGAGGTGATGACCCATATAGCTTCCAAATATTTTTTTGACGTAATTAATAGCAGGCATCAATGTTCAGGGTTAAAAATAAGGGCAGAATATGGGGAGCCATATTATATAGAATCTGATATTAAGATTGATGATCCTCTGGAATTTTTTAAGTATTTGAAATAATGTTAAGGCATCTTTAAAATCTATCGACCGGTGGATTTGTATTATGAATATAGGAATGACCTGTTATCCAACTTATGGCGGCAGCGGAGCAGTGGCTGCAGAGTTGGGGATGGAGCTGGCAAAAAAAGGTCATAATATACATTTTATAAGCTATGGTATCCCGTTCAGGCTGAATAAATTCTATAAAAATATTTTTTTCCATGAAGTTGAAATGCTTGAGTATCCGCTTTTTAAATACCCCCCTTACAGTCTGTCCCTGAGTGCAAAAATGGCTGAAGTTATAGAATCGGAGAAATTAGACATCCTTCATGTACATTATGCCATGCCTCATGCGACTTCTGCATATCTGGCAAAAAAAATAATAAGAAGTAGCAAAATAAAGTTTATAACTACATTGCATGGAACCGATATTACTCTGGTAGGGAATCACGAGTCTTTTTATAGGATAACAAAATTCAGCATAGAGGAAAGTGACGGCATTACCTGTGTTTCTAATTATCTCAAAGAAACCACTGCAAAGATCTTTAAAATAAATAAAGAAATGGAAGTGATTTACAATTTTGTAGATACTGAAAAATATAAAAGGGGAAGTGACAATAGAAGAAATATAGACTTTATTGATAAAGATGATAAGGTGATTATGCATATTTCTAATTTCAGACCGATAAAAAGAATAGAAAGCATTGTAAAAGTGTTTTGCTCGGTTAGTAAAAGGGTAAAAAGCAAATTATTACTTGTAGGTGACGGCCCTGACATATGCAAAATCAGGAGTATGGTAAATAAATTAAATCTGCAAAATAAAGTATTATTTTTAGGTATTCAGGAAAATATAATACCGCTTCTTAGCATTAGCGATGTCTATATGCTTCCTTCGAAAAGTGAGGGTTTCGGACTTTCGGCGCTGGAGGCTTTAAGCTGTGAGGTTCCGGTGATAGGTACAAATGTGGGAGGACTTAAAGAGGTAATTGAAAATGGAAAGTCAGGCTTTATTTTTAATCCCGAAGATATTGATTCTATGAGTGAAGCGGCTCTAAGGATTCTCAGCAATGCAGATATCAGGGTAAAAATGGGTGTTGAAGCAAGAAAAAGGGCTAAACTTTTTGATAGCAAGTTAATAGTTCCCAGGTATTTGAAATATTATGAAAAAATTTTAGAAAGCTAACAAATTTGTTATTTTAATTGTTTTAGTCATATATCTATGCTATTATAATTTTTCAAATAAATTTTCAATAGTTATTATGAATACTATAAGAAGAAGTTTATCAAATAAACTTAAAAATGAGTTTTTTAAAACCCATTTTACCGGTAATATAAATACTACCGGTCTTTGTCTATGTATTCTTTTAATTTTAACCTGTCTACTAATTTTGGTCGGTATTCTATCCTAATTTCAGGACAAATATTATTTTAGCAATGAATAAATAGTCCTGTAAATTCTTTTATAAGTATTTCAAATACCTGTTATATTATATAATTGAAATATTTGAAAAGTAATTTCTTAAGGTAAGGAGGAAAATTGAGAAGTGATATTATGAAAAAGGGAGTTGCAAGGCTACCACACAGGTCGATTTTTAAGTCTTTAGGATATACTGATGAAGAAATAAGGAGGCCCATAATTGGAGTTGTAAATTCAGTAAATGAATTAATACCGGGCCACATGCATCTTGATAGTATTGCCGGGGCGGTTAAAGCGGGAATCAGGATAGCCGGAGGCACACCCCAGGAATTTTCGACAATAGGCATGTGCGATGGAGTGGCTATGAATCATATTGGGATGAAATATTCTCTTGCCACAAGGGAAATAATAGCTGACAGTATAGAAGCAGTATCAATGGCGCATCCTTTTGACGGGCTGGTTCTGATACCATCCTGCGATAAAATTGTCCCGGGAATGATTATGGCGGCACTCAGGTTAAATATTCCTTCAATTGTGATAAGCGGCGGACCAATGCTGGCAGGAAAATTTAAAGGTGAGGATATTGATTACAGCACCTGTTATGAAGCTATCGGGAAATATAAAAAGGGTAAATACACTGATGAGGATTTGAGAGAGATAGAGGAAGAAGCCTGCCCTACATGCGGGAGCTGTTCAGGAATGTTTACAGCTAATTCAATGAACTGTCTATCAGAGGCAATAGGAATAGCACTGCCCGGAAACGGCACTATTCCAGCGGTCTATTCCAAAAGATTAAGACTGGCAAAGACTGCCGGAATGAAGATAATGGAACTTGTAAATAAAAATATTAAACCAAAAGATATTGTAACCATAGATGCGGTTAAGAACGCACTTACAGTTGATATGGCACTTGGCTGCTCAACCAATACAATTCTTCATCTGCCGGCGATTGCTAATGAAGCCGGAGTTGATTTTAACCTGGAAATGGTAAACGAAATAAGTAACAGGACACCTAATTTATGCAGATTAAGCCCGGCAGGTAAACATCATCTTGAGGATTTGTACAGCGCTGGCGGAGTAGAAGCAGTGATGGATGAACTTCTAAAAAACGGATTGATTAATGGCGAGCTTGGTACTGTTAGCGGGGAAAAAGTGAAGGAAAATATATCAGGTTCTAAGATTTTAAACAAGGAAGTTATAAGAAAAGTTTCCAATCCTTATATTAAAGATGGCGGTATTGCTATCCTATGGGGTAATCTTGCTCCTGAAGGATGCGTGGTAAAAAGGGTGGCTGTAGATCCTTCAATGTATTACCATAAGGGTAAAGCCAGAATATTTAATAGTGAAGAAGAATCCTTGGAAGCAATAATGAATGGAAAAATAAATTCCGGAGATGTGATAATAATAAGATATGAAGGTCCTAAAGGAGGGCCCGGAATGCGGGAAATGCTTGCTCCGACATCGGCTATTGCCGGAATTGGTCTGGACAGGGAAGTTGTCTTAATTACAGATGGCAGATTTTCAGGTGCTACAAGGGGAGCTTCTATTGGACACGTGTCACCTGAAGCTCAGGCCGGGGGGCCAATTTGTATTGTGGAAGAAGGAGATTTTATTGAAATAAATATACCAGAAAATAAGATAAAGCTGCTTTTAAGTGATGAAGAAATAGAAAGGAGAATGAAAAGCTGGCAGCCTCCGACAATAAAAATAAAGGAAGGTTTTCTTGCCAGATATTCAAGGCTTGTAACTTCAGCAGCAAAAGGAGCTATACTTGAATAATTTTATTAATTTTTTAAGTGTTTTATTTTTTAAAAAAGAATAAAAAAATGGTATAATTATCAAATCATTTTAAGTGTTATAAAGTTGTTACAAATATAGGGAGTGAAATTACAATGGCAAAAATTACCGGCGCGCAAATGATAATAAAATGTTTAAAGGAAGAGGGAGTAGAAGTAATATTTGGGTATCCCGGAGGCAAGGTAATTCCTTTATATGACGCATTATTTGACAGTGATATAAGGCACATACTGGTAAGACATGAGCAGGGAGCGGCACATGCAGCAGACGGTTATGCCAGGGTAACCGGAAAAACCGGGGTTTGCATTGCTACCTCAGGACCGGGAGCAACTAATCTGGTTACCGGTATTGCTAATGCGCATATGGACTCCATACCCATAGTGGCTATAACCGGACAGGTAGGTACAGCCCAGATTGGTACCGATGCCTTCCAGGAAGCAGATATAACCGGTATAGCTGCGCCTGTAACCAAGCATAATTATCTGGTAAAAGATGTTAAAGAATTACCCAGAGTAATAAAAGAGGCTTTCAGGATAGCATCTACTGGCAGACCGGGTCCAGTTCTAATTGATATTCCGGTTGACATAACAACTGATTTGATAGATGAGAACTTTAAAGTGGATATCAGTCTGCCCGGATATAAACCCACACTTAAAGGTAATCTTAAGCAGGTTAGGATGGCAGCAAAAAAAATAGCTGAAAGTAAAAAACCGGTAATTTTTGCGGGGGGAGGAGTAATCTCTTCAGGAGCAAGTGATATTTTAAGAAAATTTGTAAAGATTGCAAAAATTCCGGTTATTACTTCACTTTTAGGAATGGGCTCATTTCCTGAAAACAATGAGTTATCCTTAAGTATGGCCGGTATGCACGGAACAAAATATGCAAATCTGGCGTTTACTGAAGCTGACCTGATAATTGCAGTAGGGGTTAGATTTGATGACAGAGTTACCGGTAAATTATCGGAATTTGCACCGGAGGCCGATATAATTCATATAGATATTGATCCAGCGGAAATTGGGAAAAATGTTAAAGTATTAATTCCTGTTGTAGGAGATGCAAAAATTGTCCTTACTGATCTGGAAAATGAGTACAGGAAATATATTGAGAAGAAAGGTATTCCGGACAGGAAAGAGTGGTTGTCAAGAATTAAAAAATTAAAGGAAGATTATCCGCTTAAATATGACCGGAGTTCCAATAAGGTTAAGCCTGCTTATGTTGTTGAGAAAATTTATGAGCTGACCAAAGGTGATGCGGTAATCTGTACCGAAGTAGGTCAGAATCAGATGTGGGCTGCCCAGTTTTACAAATTTACAAAACCCAGGACGCTGGTCTCTTCTGGAGGATTGGGCACCATGGGATTTGGCCTGCCCGCAGCAATTGGTGCAAAAATCGGCAGGCCGGATAAAACAGTAATAGATATAGCCGGTGATGGCAGCATACAGATGGTATCGCAGGAGCTTTCCACGGCAGTTACAAATAAAATAAATATAAAAATTATGCTTCTCAATAATGGATATTTAGGCATGGTTAGACAATGGCAGGAATTTTTCTTTAAAAAAAGGTATTCCCAGACCTGTATTTATAATTGTGTTGATTTTGTAAAGTTAGTAGAAGCATACGGTGGGGTTGGTTTCAGGGTTAAAAAAAAGGAAGAGGTTGAGGGTGCCATAAAGAAGGCTCTGGAGATAAACAATCTGGTACTGGTAGATTTCTGGATAGACAGAGAAGAAAACGTTTACCCTATGGTGGCACCGGGTTCCCCAATAAGTGAAATGTTAGAAAGTGAAATGTTAGAAGGTGTATAGAAGATGAAAGGTGGGATATTATGAACCACATTATATCAGTTTTGGTTGAGAACAAAGCAGGGGTACTGGCAAAGATATCCGGGCTTTTCAGCAGAAGAGGTTTTAACATTGGAAGCCTGGCAGTGGGCCCCACTGATGATGAAAAAATTTCAAGGATTACCCTGGAAGTAAATGCGGAAGAGCACAGTATTGAACAAATCATAAAACAGCTTTATAAGTTAATAAATGTAATAAAAATTCAGGAGCTGGATCCATCAAACATTGTTGAAAGAGAACTGGTTCTGATTAAAGTAAGTGCTGATTCAAAAACCAGGCCTGAAATACTGGAAATAGTAAGTGTTTTCAGGGCAAATATTGTAGATGTTGCTAAAAAAACCTTAATGATTGAGATTACCGGAAACAGCAAGAAAGTAAAAGCGCTGGAAGATCTGCTCAGGCCTTTTGGAATACTTGAATTGGTCAGGACAGGTAAAATTGCATGCACCAGGGGCGGCAAATATTAATTATTGGAATATATATTAATAGAATATATTTATTATAAAATTATTTGGAAGGGGAATTTGAAGTGGTAAAAAAATATATAATGACTCCAGGTCCTACGCCCATTTCTGAAGAGGTACTGCTGGAGCATGCAAGACCTCTTATGCATCACAGGTCTCCCGAGTTTTCGAAAATATTTATTGAGGTTACAGAAAAATTAAAAAAACTTTTTAAAACGAAAAATGATGTTTTTATATTAACATCTTCAGGAACAGGTGCAATGGAAGCTGCGGTAACCAATTTCTTTTCTACAGGAGATAAAGTGCTGGTCGCAAGCGTAGGAAATTTTGGGGAAAGATTTAAAAAGATTAGCAGCAGGTTTAATCTAGAAGTCATTTCCCTTGACTATGAGTGGGGAGATTCAGCCAATCCCGAGGACATTAAAAAAGTGCTGGTTGATAATCCTGATATAAAAGGAGTTATGGTTCAGTTCAGCGAAACATCAACCGGCGCAATAAATGATATAAAGGCCATAGGAAATATTGTAAAAAATTATCCTGCAATCCTTATAGTCGATGCTATTAGCGGTCTGGGAGCATCGGACTTGAGGACTGATGAATGGAATCTTGATGTTGTGGCCGGAGGGTCGCAGAAAGCGCTGAGCGCTCCTACAGGAGTTGCATTTATAAGCATAAGTGATAAGGCATGGAAGCTTAATGAAAAATCAAATCTTCCCAGGTTTTATTTTGATCTTGCAGCAGCCAAAAATTATTCCCAGAAGACACCACCCCAGACACCATGGACTCCGGGAATATCAATAATTGTGGCAATGAATAGAGCTATTGATATGCTGTTCGAAGAAGGTCTGGAGAAGGTATTTGAAAGGCATAGGATACTGGCGCTGGCAACACAGAAAGCAGTAGAAAAAATGGGCCTCCAGCTTCTGGTGAAAGATGAAAGTAAAAGAGGTTTCTCGGTAACTTCTATCATAGTTCCTGATGGAATTGATGCCAAGGAACTTACCAAAACTATGAGAGTAAAGTATGGAGTAACTATTGCAGGTGGACAGGGCAAACTTTCAGGAAAGATTATAAGAATTGGACATCTGGGATATTTCGGGATGTTTGACAGCATTATTGTTATATCTGCATTAGAGATGACCTTAAAAGAGCTTGGATATAAATTTGAGGTAGGTTCTGGTATTACTGAAGCAGAAAGAATATTTATGGAAAATAATTATTTGAATGACTGATAAAGGAAATAATAGAGGAATTAAAATGACAAAGAAAATATTAATTACCGATGGTATTTCAAGCGAAGCCAAAAAGAAACTTGAAGAGCAGTTTATGGTGGAGGATAAAAAAGGACTGTCTCCTGAGAAGCTTAAAGAAGAGATTAAAGGTGTAAGCGCTATAATAATTAGAAGCGCTACCAAACTTACATCAGATATCATAGAAGCATCGGATAAGCTTGAGATTATTGGTAGAGCAGGTATAGGAGTAGATAATGTAGACGTTTCGGCAGCAACCAAAAAGGGTATTATAGTAGTAAATGCCCCTACCAGTAATGCGGTTACTGTTGCAGAACACACTATAGCTCTTATGCTTTCTTTAGTCCGAAAGATTCCCGAAGCTAATTTCTCCCTGAAAGGCGGCAGGTGGGAGAAATCAAAGTTCAGAGGTATTGAACTGGAGGGAAAAACACTTGGCATAGTAGGTTTTGGTCAGATAGGAGGACTGGTTGCAAAGAAGGCTATCGGACTGGGTATGAAAGTAATCGCTTATGACCCGTTTGTATCTGAAGACCGGTTTAAGCAACTGGAGATAAGAAAAGCTGACAGGCTGGAGAACATTTATGAGGAAGCTGATTTTATTTCAATACACCTGCCCAAGAACAAAGATACCCTGGGAATGTTCGATAAAGCTGAGTTTTATAAAATGAAAAAAGGGACAATAATATTAAATGTTGCCAGAGGCGGTATCGTTGTAGAAAAGGATCTTGCAGAAGCCATCAGGGGTGGTCAAATAGGTGGAGCGGCGCTGGATGTTTATGAAGTGGAGCCCTGCACCGATTCCCCTGTTTTTAAACTGGAAGAAGTAGTATGCACGCCCCACCTGGGAGCATCAACTACAGAAGCCCAGGATAGAGCGGGAACTACAATTGCAGAACAGGTTATAGATGTACTTAATGGAAAAAATGCCACTTTCCCGGTAAATGCGCCGGCTATAAGACCGGAACAAATGGAGGTCCTGTCACCTTTCTTTGAATTATGTGAAAACCTCGGAAGCCTGTTTATAAATTTGGTTGAAGGCAATTTAGATAGTTTAAAGATTGGATATTACGGGAAAGTGTCTGAATATGATGTGAGGGTCCCAACATCCGTTATACTGGTAAAAATACTGGAAAGATATTCAGCGGAAAATGTAAATATGGTAAATGTTGATCTGGTAACCAAGGAAACAGGCCTTAAGGTAAAAGTAGTAAAAAGCAGCCAGTCGAAGGATTTTATTAATTTGATTACCCTGGAGGGCAAAGGAAAAGACAGCGAGCTTTCCATCTCGGGGACCACTACCGGTAAAAAGGATACCCCAAGATTTATTGCTATTGATAAGTTTGAGATAGATATGGTTCCTTCAAAGTATATGGCATTTATAAGATATAGGGATATTCCAGGCCAGATTGGCAAGATAGGAACTGCTTTCGGCGAGTTAAATGTAAATATTGCATCAATGCATGTAGGAAGAAAGAAGATGAGTGGGGATGCAGTAATGGGCTTGAATCTGGATAATGAAGTGACTCCTGAAATGCTAGAAGAATTTAAAAAGCTTTCAGGTTTTAAAAATATAAAGATAGTTACTCTTTATTAAATAAAAAGATTTTAAGAAAGACTTTAATATCATAAAGGTTGGTTGATTTCAACGGAAAATAAGAAAAATAAGATTTATATATTTGATACAACATTGCGGGATGGTGAACAGGCGCCTGGCATACACTTGAACACAAAGGAAAAACTGGAAATAGCCCAGCAGCTTGCTAAGTTAAATGTGGATATTATAGAAGCTGGTTTTCCGATATCCTCAAAAAGCGATTTTAATTCGGTAAAGAAGATATCGGGCAGGATTAAAGATAGGAGAATTGCCGCTCTGGCCAGGGCAAATTTAAAGGATATAGATGCTGCCGGAGAAGCTCTTAAAAGTGCAGAACAACCGGTAATACATACTTTCATCTCCTCATCTGATATCCACCTTAAGTATCAGCTAAAGAAAAGCAGAGAAGAAGTGCTGGAGCTTGCAGGGGAAGCTGTAAAAAGAAGTCTTAAATATACGGACATGGTTGAGTTTTCAGCAATGGATGCAACCAGGAGTGACTGGGAATTCTTATGCAGGTTATTTGAAATTGTAATAAGAAGCGGCGCCAGTGTCATAAATATCCCCGATACAGTGGGTTATGCTATTCCAAACGAGTTTGGAAGAATGATAGATTACATTTTTGAAAATACCAGAGGTATAGAAGATGCAATAGTAAGCGTGCACTGTCACAATGATCTTGGTCTTGCTGTTGCTAATTCACTAATGGCTATAGAACATGGAGTAAGACAGGTCGAATGTGCGGTAAATGGTATCGGTGAGAGGGCCGGCAATGCATCGCTTGAAGAATTGGCTATGATTATAGATACCCGTAAAAGAGACCTCGGGGTATTTACCGATATTAATATAGGTGAAATTATAAGAACCAGCAGTATTGTAAAGTCACTTACTGGTTATGTTGTTGCGCCCAATAAAGCAATAGTAGGTAAGAATGCATTCAGCCATGAAGCCGGGATACATCAGGATGGAATGTTAAAGGAAAGGTCCACTTATGAAATAATAAAACCTGAAAATATTGGCCTGAAATCATCAAAACTGGTACTGGGTAAGCATTCAGGCAGGCACGCATTTGTAGAGAGACTAGCAGAACTTGGTATCCGTCTTGAGGAAAATGATTTAGAAAAGGCTTTTGAAAGATTTAAAGACCTTGCAGAGAAAAAAGGAGCTATAAATGACCAGGATATCAAAGCGATAGTAGAAAATGAATTGCGGGAGGTTTGGGAGCATTTCATACTTAAGTATTACCAGGTTCAAAGTGGTTCAAATATCAAGGCAACATCTACAATAGGCATAGAGATAGAAGGTAAAGTCCACGAAGGCACTTCGACCGGCGATGGTCCGGTGGATGCTTCATTTAAGGCTATCGATAAAATAACAAAAATAAATGCAAAATTAGTGGAATATAAAATAGAAGCTGTATCCGGAGGTAAAGATGCGCTGGGTTCAGTTAAAATAATAGTGAGTACCAACGGAACAGAAGTTATGGGCAGCGGTATTAGCACAGATATAGTCGAGGCAAGCATAAAGGCTTATATTGATGCAATGAATAGAATTGTAGAAAGCTCGGAATAAAAGGTTACAGGTTGGGTTAAATAGGGGAATTAATAAACTAAAAAAATTTTAAGTTAAGAAGGGAACTTTATAAAGTTGAATGATAAAAATAAACCACAGACAATTGCGCAGAAAATACTTGCCTATCACTGCGGCAGGGATTACACGTCTGAAGGCGAGATAGTAAATGCAGATGTAGATATTGTGCTCGGTAACGACATCACTCTGCCTATTGCGATTGAGGAATTTGATAAGATTGGCGCGGGCAGAGTTTTTGATGAGGAAAAAGTGGTTGTGGTACCTGACCATTTTGCTCCTAATAAGGATATAAAATCTGCCCAGCAGTGTAAATTATTAAGGGAATTTGCCAGGAAGCAGGATATTAAAAATTATTTTGAAGTGGGAAAAATGGGCATAGAGCATGCGCTTCTTCCTGAATTGGGCCTGGTACTACCGGGTAATCTGGTGGTAGGGGCGGATTCTCACACCTGTACTTACGGTGCTCTGGGAGCAGCTTCAACAGGTGTTGGGAGCACGGATGTAGCAGTGGCAATGGCTACCGGCAAGCTCTGGTTTATGGTGCCCAAAACTATAAAATTTATCTACAGCGGCAGTTTAAAGAAATGGATAACCGGAAAGGACTTAATACTTTATACCATAGGTCTGATAGGAGTGGACGGCGCGCTTTACAAATCTATGGAGTTTAGCGGTCCGGTAGTAAGTAAACTGTCTATGGATTCCCGATTTACAATATCTAATATGGCTATAGAGGCAGGCGGAAAATTTGGAATCTTTGAAGTTGATGGGATAACCGAGGAATTTTTAAAGTCAAGGTCTGATGGAAGCTATAAGATATTTAAAAGTGATCCTGATGTAGATTATGAAAAGACATATAATATAGATTGTTCGGATATAGAATTGCAGGTGGCAGCTCCTCATCTTCCGTCAAATGCAAGAAATGCAAAGGATTTAACCGGTATTAGCATAGATCAGGTGGTAATAGGTTCCTGTACCAACGGAAGGGTGGAAGATTTAAGAATTGCAGCAGAAATTTTAAATGGCAGAGAAGTGGATAGAAATTTAAGGACCATAATAATTCCTGCCACTCAGAACATATATCTTGAGGCATTAAAAAAGGGTTATATTGAAATTTTTATAAATTCCGGCTGTGCGGTAAGCACTCCAACCTGTGGACCCTGTCTTGGTGGCCATATGGGCGTACTGGCGGAAGGCGAGAGAGCAGTATCCACAACCAATAGAAATTTTGTTGGCAGGATGGGCCATCCAAAAAGTGAAGTTTACTTAAGCGGACCTTCGGTAGCCGCAGCATCTGCAGTAGCCGGCAGAATAGCAACCCCGGAGGAGGTTATTTGATAATAATAAGGGAAAGAGCAATAAAATACGGGAATAATGTTGATACTGATGTGATAATACCGGCTAGATATCTCAATACCACTGAGAATAGAGAGCTGGCTTCGCATTGCTTTGAGGGTCTGGATAAGGATTTTAAAGAGAAGGTAAAGGAAAGAAAAATAATTGTTGCAGGCCATAATTTCGGATGCGGTTCTTCCAGAGAACATGCTCCGCTGTCCATAAAAGCAAGCGGGATAAAGGCTGTAATTGCAGTATCGTTTGCCCGTATATTTTTTAGAAATGCTATAAATATAGGGCTTCCGGTTATAGCAAGCAGCCAGGCAAGTAGTTTTATACAGGATGGAGATGAGCTGGAGATAGATTTAAGCAGTGGTAAAATTAAAGATATTACAAAAGATAAAATATTTGATGTAAAACCGCTTCCTGAGTTTATCCAGGGGATAATAAGAAGCGGCGGATATATAAATTTTACTAAAGAGAATATAAAGAGGTAATTAATTTTAACTGTAGTTTTTTAAATGAATAAAATGAATAGTGAATTGAGAGATAAAATATATGTGCTGGATACCACTTTAAGGGATGGCGCCCAGAGAGCTGATATATCTTTTTCGGTCAATGATAAGCTGCAGATGATAGATAGGTTTGATGATATCGGCATTGATTATATTGAAGTTGGATTTCCTGCGTCCAATCCGAAGGAAATAGAATTATTTGAAAAGCTAAAAGGTAGAAAATTCGAATATTCCAAAATAGTAGCCCTTGGAATGACCAGACGAAAGAGTGTATCTGCAGCAGAGGACAATGATTTGAAACAATTAATTGATTCGGGCGCGGATGCTGTCTGTGTTGTGGGTAAATCATCTTCTCTTCACGCCGAAAAGGTTATAGAGACAACGCTTGAAAATAACCTGAGCATGATTTTTGATTCCATAGAGTACTTAAAGAAATATTTCCCTGAAGTGATTTTTGATGCCGAGCATTTTTTTGATGGTTTTAAAGAAAATCCGAAGTATGCGCTGGAAACTTTAAAATCGGCTTTGGAAGCAGGTGCAGATTATTTATGTCTTTGTGATACTAATGGAGGTATGCTTCCCGATGATGTTATAGAGATAATCGATAAGGTGAATAGGGGAGTTAAAGCAACGCTGGGGGTACATTTTCACAATGACAGCGGATGCGCTGTCGCAAATACTGTAATAGCTGTAAAGAAGGGAATAAAGATGATTCAGGGAACAATAAACGGTTATGGTGAGAGATGCGGCAATGCGGACCTGTGCCAGATAATTCCCAATCTGGAGATAAAATTAAAGAAGAACTGCTTAAAAGAAGACAGCCTGAAGCATTTAACCAATCTTTCAAGGTTTGTAAGTGAGACTGCAAATCAGATTGCAAATCCAAGCCAACCGTTTGTAGGCCGTAATGCTTTTACCCATAAGGGCGGTATGCATGTAAGCGGGGTAAGCAAATTACCAAAAGCATTTGAGCATATGGATCCTGAGATAGTTGGAAATACCAGAGAAATATTAATTTCAGAGCTTTCCGGTAAGAAATCTATAATTCTTAAGGCAAAGGAATTTGGAATTAATCTGGAAGATGATTTAAAAAAGGTAAGTGAGATTTTAAACAGGGTTCAGAATCTGGAGCATAAAGGTTATCAGTTTGAGGCTGCTGACGGGAGTTTTGAACTGCTGGTTAAAGAAGTTACCGGTACAAAGAAGAAGTTTTTTAAACTGGAAAGCTTCAGAGTATTAAACGAGAAGAAGGAAGATGGCAGTATGTTGTCTGAGGCCACAGTTAAGGTGTTGATTGATGAAAATAGGATTATCGAAACTGCAGAGGGTAACGGCCCGGTTAATGCCCTGGACAGTGCGTTAAGAAAAGCAATTGAAAGCTGTTATCCTGCGCTGTCAAGAATCACCCTTACAGACTTTAAGGTTAGGGTACTTGATGAGAAGAAGGGTACCGGAGCAGTGGTAAGAGTTCTGATTGAATCATCAGATGGCAAGAAGAGCTGGGGGACCATAGGGGTATCTGAGAATATAATCGAAGCCAGCTGGCAGGCCCTGGAAGACAGTATTATATATGGCCTGATGCATGTGGAGAAGAATAAATAGAGTTATGAAATTCATAGGAATTTACTCATAAATTTTCTTGATATATAGACAATGCAGTGGTGAAGTATCGAAGCAAAATGTTAATGTATTTGACTATGAACGTGGTAATTAGTTAAATTTTAAATATCGTATCCTGGAAAATAATCTGTTTTGATATTATCTGTTTTAACTTTCATTTCTAGTAAAATATTTTTTATATTCTTAATCATGCCAAATGGTCCGCTAATATAATATAATCTATTCTCTATATCTGGTACAAAGCTCTCTATAACATATCGGTCTATGATTTTTGGTGCTATTACATATTGAATTTTTAATAGTTCATTATTTTTCTTTATTTGTTCCAGTTCGTTTCTGAATACAATTTCATTATCTTTATTACCATATAACAGTACTATATCGAGTTTCTTATTTTTGTGTTCAAGATCAAGTAAGATAGAACGATAGGGAGTTATACCTATTCCTCCTGCAATAAAAACATATTTCTTACCATAATCGCTTATAATAAACTTACCTTTTATTGAATATGCTTCGATTGTATTGCCTACATTTAAGTTAAAAAGGGCTTTTTTAAATGAGCTTCCCTTTTCAAAATCAAATTTTGATGTGAGCATAATATTATCTTCAAATGAAGCAGACGATATAGTAAAATGTCTGGTAATTCCTCTTTCATCTTCATTTTCATCTGGTATTTTATAAAAAATAAACTGACCAGCTTTCCATTCAACCGGCTTGTCAGGGGCAAATATAAATGAGAATACATCTTTTGTTTCTCTATTTTTCTTTAATAATTTAACTTTCATATATAGTTTTTACAATTATTATAAATTTTTATTTTCCTATTTAAATTGTACCATTTTTTCTATATTTTTTTCTAAATAAATCTACTATCTTTTCTCAAGTATAAGAACCTGTTAACTTTAAAAATAAAGAGTTTATATTTTATAATCAGAAGTATTATAAGATATAAGGTTGAGCTAAAAGATAAAACAGAGAGTTTAGATATTTGCCAATAAAGGAAAGTAGATGGAATATAAAACTGAAGAAAAATTAAAGTTTTTTCAATTTTTATTAATTTAGGGTAAAAATTTCTGTTTTGTGTGGGATTTTAATGTTTTTAGAGATTAAAACTGACCCTAACTGACAAAGTCAAGATAAATTAATGCTAAATTAATGCTAAATACATTATTGATTTATATCTTTTTTTATATATTTAATAAGATATAAATTAGTATATAATATGGAGCGAAAACTATGGCAAAAATTCTATTATCAATACCTGATGAAGTCCTGGAAGAAATTGATAGATACAAGGAAAGAAAAAAAATAAAGAGAAACCAGAAAATCATAAAGTTATTATGCTCTCAGGTTTTTTAGATAAATAACTTTCTTAATAAAATTTTATAAAATTAAGCTATGCCAATGAAAGCAAGGAGGAAGCCCTATGGTATTTGGTAAAAAGATCACCCTATCTACAAAAGGATTTTCAGATATTAAAAATATTACTGACCAGGTAAAAAGTATCATTTCCCAATCCGGCATAAAGAATGGATTGGTAGGTGTTTTTGTCATCGGTTCAACTGCTTCCGTTTCAACCATCGAATATGAACCAGCTCTGGTTGAAGATATGCGCCAACAGCTGGAAGAATTTGTTCCGGCTAGTAAACATACCCGGCACTCACAGACATGGGGTGATGACAATGGGTTTTCACACATACGCGCTACATTTATGGGTCCGGGTATTACTGTACCGCTATCTGGTGGCAAGTTAGTTCTTGGTACATGGCAGCAGATAATCGTTATTGACCATGATAATAGACCTCGTTCACGTGAGGTTTTTATACAGGTTATGGGAGAATAGTAAAAAAAAGATTCAAAGCTAAAGGAATTTATATATTGATGTAAATATCTATAAGCTATATAATTTTTTATGTTTGTGCTTAAAGAATTAAATTAATTATTTTCATTTAAGAGTTATATGAAATATAAAGTAAGTATTAAAAAAACGGAAGAAGGCTATTCAATTTGGGTCCCTGGTTTACCTGGCTGCTGGTCACAAGGAAAGACGGAAGAGGAAGCTTTAGAGAATATAAAGAATGCAATTCAATCATACCTGGAAACTGTAGAATTGTTATGTAAAAATAGGGATGCAAGTTCAAAATATATTGAAGTAGGATAAAGAATGCCCAATCTTCCCGGTATTAATCATAAAAAAGCAGGGTTTTGGGTAATTCGTCAGGGTAAGCATATAACAATGACTAATGGTAATCGCATCATAACTATTCCAAGAGCAAATCCAGTTAATGCATATACTATGAGTGGAATAATTAACGATGCGGGTCTAACAATAGAGGAATTTAAAGAACTCTTATAAAAGATTAGAACAAAGTAAACTGATCTATTTAATTATTAAAATATTTTTTACGGGGAGTCTTCTTTGCGGTTTCGGAGTGTAACCTTCATCTTTATAGCCAATAGCAAGAAGTGATACAATTTTCCAATTTTCTGGCATATCAAGTATTTCTTTTATCTTTTTTTCATTAAACCATCCTATCCAGCACGATGAGAGTCCTGACTCCTCTGCTGTCAATACAATATGCTCTGCTGCTATTGCTGTATCTATAATATGATATTTAACCCCTGACAGATATTCACCGATATAATGGGTCAATATATTTTTTCTGACTGAACAGCAGACAATAACTAATGGGGCAGTTTTTGCCCATTTATTTATAGTTCCAAGAGCTTTGGTTGAGATTTTTTCCAGTAAATTCCTATCCTTTACAACTATAAATCTCCATGGTTGTCTATTTGTTGCAGAAGGTGCAAGTCCGGCAGCTTCTATAATTTGTAAGATTTTTTCATCCTCAACGGCGATATTCTTAAATCGTCTTATGCTTCTTCGTTTTTTAATTATCTCAAATACGCCACTCATATTTTTAAGCCTCTACTTAATTGTAAGCTCTTGATTTATGCCTTAATTATGGTACGGATTTAAGTTAAAATCTTTTAAAACTATATTTGTATTCTACCAAATTATTGATAAAGAAACACTCCTAGAGGTTTTATTTGGCTTTTATCCAAAAGGAAGTAGAAAAATCAGATTTGGCATTGGACAGCTTGATTTTAATACTTCCATTAATGTAAAGGATGCAGGTAAAAAAGCCATTGATGAAAATAAAACGAGATATACTGCAAGCACCGGTATAAAGGAGCTTAAGAATGTAATTGTAAATAAGTTTAAAAGAGATAATAAGCTCGATTATGAAGTTGAAAATATTCTTGTTGAAAATGGAGCAAAGCACCTAAAATAACATGATTAGTATAAGATAGCTAAGACAAAAAAATAACTAATGCATAAAATTTTTCTTGACAATATCGTAAATTACCGATATACTGAGACGCAGTAATACAATATAGAGGTGAAAGAAAATGGACTTAGTAGCTATTTGTAATGCTTTAGGCAATAAAACTCGCTATCAACTTATAAAGTCACTAAAGGATAAGTCGATTTCTACCTGCTGTAATCGGATTGAGTATTATGAAAACGGGGTTAGTGTTGGAGATGTAGTTAAACTTACCGGCCTTGCCCAGTCAACTGTTTCGCAGCACTTGGCAGTACTTGAGAAAGCCGGGCTGATTTATAAGGAAAAACGGGACCTTTGGAGCTGTTATTTTCTTAATACCAAAGTCATTGATAAGTATTTAAAAGAGCTAAATAAGGATTTATATCCGAAGAATTCTTGAAAATAGGAGAATTTTTTTTGCGTTTATATATCGTAATAATACGATACGCAAAAGGAGGAAAAATATGGAAAAATTAATTACATTATTGCCGGAAATAATGACAAAAACAGTGATGGCAGTCATCGAAAGTCTTATTCACAACTGGATCCCTCTGAGTTTAACTATACTTATTGCTGCAATTTTGACAGTGTATGTCGACACGGAAAAACTCAAGACATTATTACTCCGAAAATCCAATGTTTCAATCCCGGCAAGTGTAGCTGTTGGAGCATTTACGCCGTTTTGCGCTTGCGGAACAATGGCGGTTGTTATAGCAATGCTTACCACTACTTTGCCCTGGGGAGTGGTTATGGCTTTCCTAACCTCTTCCCCGTTGATGAGCCCTCAAGGTTTTATAATGCTTGCCGGTATTATCAGTCTTAAGTTTGCAATTGCTTTAACGATAGCCTCAATCGTTATAGGTTTAGGTTCAGGATATTTAACACACCTAATCGAAAAAAAGACGGATTTTCTGAAAAACCAGACGCGCTTTTTTAAAAAGCCGCAAGTCCAAACGTGTGGTTGTACTAATGCGGCTCCTATTCCTAAGCAAGTATGTTGCGATGCACAGATATGTTGTGCCTTACCGGCCGGTAACAACATAAGTCAATATACTTATACCTCAGCTTGTGATCAGGTACCAACAAATAATACAGTTACAAATATTTTCTTAGGATTTTTAAAGAGGATTAAATGGCGTGAAATAGCAAAAGCCTTGATGAATGTAGGTGTAAAACAGATATTACTTTTTTATTCAATCTTCATGGCAGTTGGTTTCCTCATTAACTACTTTGTACCTGCCTCGTTAATCATGGCTCTGTTTAGCGCCAAAAATATCTTTGCAGTCCCTTTAGCAGCTTTAATTGGCTTTCCTATATATGTTAGCGGTGAATCTTCGATTCCGCTCATTAAAGCATTAATGGCGGGAGGCGCAAGTGGCGGTGCGATGCTGGTATTCATGATTACAGGGCAGGGTACGAGTGCGTGGGTTATTGCTGGTATTGCAACGTTTATGAAAAAACGAGCTATTAGTCTATATATTCTTTTCATATTGATGGGTGGAATTTTTCTGGGATATCTATACGATCTGTTTTTAGCGATGGGGATATAAAAATAAAAAGATTTTAATTAAGGCAATGCAATAGCTTGCAGAGAATTATATTATAAGTTTAGCTTTCATTAAGATTAATGAGATATAAAGGAGGGTTATCTATGTCAAAGGCATTGATAGTGTATTATTCGAGGGGAGGCAATACCAGGAAGATGGCAGAGTCCATTGCAGAGGGTATAAAAAAAGAGAGAGTGGAGGTGGATATCCAGGGCGTCAAAGACGTAACAGCAGATCACCTTCTGGATTTTGATGCCATTATTGTCGGATCTCCCACCTATTACGGGAGTATGGCTGCCGAAATCAAAAAATTGTTTGATGAATCCGTAAGATTTCATGGAAAGCTCGATGGAAAAATCGGCGCGGCATTTACCTCCAGTAGACAAATAGGAGGAGGTAATGAAACGACTATCCTGGATATTTTAAACGCAATGCTTATCCATGGCATGATAGTCCAGGGCGATTGGCAGGGAGACCATTACGGTCCTGTATCAATAGGCTTTCCCGATGCTAGGGCTGTAAAGGAGTGTGTCCGCTCAGGCTCCAGGATAGCCCAGCTGATAAAAAAATTAGAAAGTTAGGTGCCTTATGTACATTCATAAGAATTTGGAAAGAGCTAGCTCCGGAGGCAAGCTGCATTTTTGAGGCTATAGCGGATGAAATAAATGCAATTATCCTCCTATCTATCCTACAATTGGAGCAGATTAAGGGATCAACTCTGACTAACGAAATTTCTTCTCACCTCAAGAAGCCCTAATTTCCCCATAAAATAGGTTAAATTAATTCTATAAATCTAATTATAATTATATAATATAAATTAAATATGCATTTAAAATAGATATGAGAGATCGATATTAATGTCAGATTTTGCTGATTTGCTTTTAGAAAAAGCATATGTTGCTGTTGTTCCCGGAGGCGCCTTTGGAGCTGATTAGTACATAAGAATAAGCTATGCAATATCTATGGATAATATTGAAGAAGGGGTAAGCAGAATAGAAGAATTCCGTAGTAAATTTTAAAGCTCTGGACGTCGTCCAGATTGGTAAAAAGATGAAAAAATATTTTTAATTAAAATGATTTACCAGAGACCAATATTTTTATTTTTGTTTGGAGTAATTTTATTATTTTTATTATTTGCAGTTTATGCAGTTTATCTATATTTTAATCAATCAAAATATGTTTATTTTCCAACTTCTGATATTACTGCTACACCCTCTGATGCAGGACTTTCTTATGAGGATATAATGTTAAAAACATCTGATGGGATAAATATATCCGGATGGTATATTCCAGCAGAAAATCAAAGAGGAACAATATTGTTTTTTCATGGAAATGGAGGAAATATATCTCACCGAATAGAGTTTATAGAAATGTTTTATGAGCTTAATCTCTCCACCTTTATAATTGATTATCGCGGCTATGGAAAAAGTGAGGGGAAGCCCAGCGAGGAAGGAACATACTTTGATGCGGAAGCTGCATGGGATTATGTGGTAGATGAGAAAAAAATTAATCCTTCAAGAATAATTATCTATGGAAGATCCTTGGGTGCGCCAATTGGCACAAGGCTTGCAGAAAAACATAAACCGGCTACTCTTATACTGGATTCCACATTTACTTCAATTAAAGATATTGGCGCAAGGCTTTATCCTTTTCTTCCTGTAAGAAGATTTTTTAAATTTGAATATAATACAATTGAATATCTAAAAGGTGTAGATTGCCCTGTTCTTATTATTCACAGCCGTGATGACAGTTATATACCTTTTTCTCATGCTGAAAGGTTATTTGAGGTAGTAGATAATAAAAAAAAGCTTGTGGAAACTTTTGGTGATCATAATACAAATTTTATAGTATCAAGAGAAGATTACAAAAATAGTATTGATTTTTTTATTAATAGAGTTAAAGAATAGAATCTTTTTCGAATAATGGTTAGTTATAAAAATAATGCTGGGATATTAGAATAGCAAACTAAAAGACCAAATTTGTCAAAATGGTCATAAAAAAACATCACTTGTGGAATTTAGATTACAGAGCAGCAATTGAACTTCAGAAGGAACTTTTCAAAGAAGTTATCCTCCATGACAGGTTTAAAAGTATCAGAAAAATTGCAGGGGTAGATGTCAAATTTCTAAAAGGGTTGAATAAATTTGTATGCGCTGTCCTTATTTTTTCTTATCCCTCTCTTGAAATAATAGAAGAAAAATACTGCCAGTCTGAACCACATTTTCCCTATATACCAGGGTTACTGTCTTTCAGGGAAGGACCTGTGATAGAAAGATGTTTTGGGCAAATTGAGAACATCCCTGATCTTGCTTTTTTTGACGGACATGGCTACTCCCACCCAAGAAGGCTGGGTCTTGCTTCACATATGGGAATTATTTTAAATCTGCCTTCAATTGGTTGCGCAAAGAAAAAACTTTGTGGACAGTATGATGATTTATCCCTGGATAAAGAGAAAGGGAGTTATTGTTATATTACTGACAGCGATGAAATCATCGGCGCTGCGGTAAGAACCAGGTATGATACAAAACCTGTATTTGTTTCTGTTGGAAATAAAATCTGTCTTGAATCTGCAATCAAATATACATTATCTGTATCTAAATTCAGAATACCCGAGCCTACAAGGCTTGCTCATAATTATTTAAACTCTGTTGCACTAAATTAATCCTTCAGGACAGCCATTGTAAAATTATTTTGCTTAATTGCATTTATTTAAGGATTATAATGTGGTAAAGAAAAAAAATAATACCAAATTTTGAAAAATTTCTTTTAGTGTTATTAGTTTTTCAAATATTTTTCTGTTGCTATAATGGTAAATATTTGTAATGTTTTTAAAAAATAGGGAGGATACTATTAATAACATTCTGGATATTGATTTGAAATCAAATACAGAGAATATAAAAGATTTCATCAGAGGATATGTAGCAAAGCTTAAAAAAGATGGAGCAGTAGTAGGGCTCAGCGGAGGACTTGATTCCGCAGTTGTTTTAAAATTATGCTCTGAGGCAATAGGAAATGAAAATGTTTTAGCAGTAATACTTCCTGAAAGGGATTCAAACTCAAAGAATATAAAAGATGCTACAAGACTTGCAAGGGAACTAAAAATAAGATACATAAATAAAAAAATCACACTTATTTTATCCTTGATCGGGATTTACAGAATGTATCCTCCATCATTTTTATTCAAAAAAAGTATTGTTGAAAAATATATAACTAGAAAAAGAAAGTCTATTTCCGAAAGCCTGGGTAAAGATCTGTATATTTCTAATCTTACCGGGAGTTCAAATAAGGAGCTTTGCAGGGGGCTTGCTTATTGCAGAATAAAGAACAGAGTGAGGAGCGCATTACTTTTTTATTATGCGGAGCTTAATAATTATCTACTGGTCGGATGTGCTAATAAAAGTGAATGGATGATAGGCTATTTTATAAAATATGGCGACGGTATAGCAGATATTATGCCTGTAATCTCATTTTATAAAACACAAATATTTGCTATGGCAGATTATTTGAAATTGCCTGATTATATTGTAAATAAAGCCCCCAGCCCTGATATTTTACCGGGAATTATAGATGAGGATATGATAGGAATTTCTTACAGGAAACTTGATATTATATTGTATGGTTTGGAGAAAAAATACTCTGTTAGTAAAATAGCCAGAATTTCCGGGGCAACTTATGATGAAATAAAAAGAGTTATAGAAATTATAGATAAGTCCGGGTATTTAAGAAAATGGCCAATTATGTTTTAAATCAGCGATAAAAAATTTACCATGTATAGCAATCTGCCAGATTAAAGATAATGTAAAATGTGATTGCTTATTCCCTGTATTTTTAATAAAATATTGCAATATGTTTTCAGGCATTTAAGCCTATCAAATAATTGATAATTTATTTGATGATTTCTTTTAGAGGAGGTATTTTGTGTCAAGTTTGCTGTTACTGCGAATTATTCCTTTCATTGGCTCTGGTATATCACTCATTCTGGCTATAGTTTTTTCTGTGCTTGTTACTAAAAAAAGCAGAGGCTCCAGAAGAATGGAGGAGATTTCTAATGCTATATTTGTCGGGAGTAGAGCTTACCTTAATCAGCAGGCCAAAATAATGCTGATATTTTTCGCTGTTCTGGTTGCGCTTCTTGGTATTATGGTTAAATTTGGATATCTTTACTTTGCGTCAATTCCAGCTTTTGCAACTGGTATGGGATTTAGCATTTTAATTGGTTATGTGGGGATGTGGATATCTACTACTTCAAATGCCAGGGTAACTCATGCTGCAAAGGAAAAGGGTCTGGGGGAAGCTATGAATATAGCAATTACTGCAGCTTCTGCCTCAGGGCTTCTTCTGGCAGTAGCGGTACTTTTTTATACTGCTTTCTGGTTTAATATCCTTTTCTGGTGGTATGGAAGAGGTGGAGTGAGTCAGATAGAAACTTTACACAATGTAGTAAATGTATCAGTTACCTTTGTTATTGGTGCCAGTTTTGCAGCATTTTTTATGAGAACAGGTGGTGGAATATTTACTAAAGCTGCAGATATGGGAGCAGATTATGTGGGTAAAGTAGAATCAGGACTAAAAGAAGATGATTACAGAAATCCTGCCACTATTGCGGATAATGTTGGTGACAATGTGGGAGATGTTGGTGGAATGAAAGCAGATAGCTTTGAATCATGGCTTGGTTCAATAGTTGCTGCGCAGTTTTTGGGATTTCTTGCATTTAAAAATACTCCTCCGATGATAAACAGTGTTCTCCTACCAATGCTTCTTGCTACGGCAGGAGTAATAGCCTCAATTATTGCCATATTTGTGATTAAACTTGTTATAAGGAGATATAAAGAAGAGGCAACAGTAAGTCTTCTTACCACGACAACTTTATCCGGGCTTCTGATTACTGGGGGGGCAATTATAATCTTATCCTTTTTTATAATAAGATATACAATGGGTGCAGAGTACAATTACTTGTTTTTAGCTTCAACAGGCGGAATAGTTACAGGATTTTTAATTGGACTGTTTACGCTTCTTTATACTGATTCAAGATACAGGCCTACAAGAAATATAAGGGAAAGCGCAAAAAGTGGTCCGGCAACTTATGTGGTGAATGGTCTTGCCTATGGTATGGAATCAAGCATACTTCCTGGTTTAACAGTAATAGGAGTTATGGTTTTTAGTTTTTATATCTCAAGGGGTCTGGTAGATTTTAAAATGGGGATATATGGCGTTGCAATAGCAGCTGTAGGCATGCTTGCCACTGCTCCATTTGTTGTCACAATTGATGTATTTGGGCCAATATCCGATAACGCAGGCGGGATAGCAGAGATGGCAGAGCTTCCTTCGGAGGTCAGAAAAACAACTGATAAACTTGATGCTGTTGGAAATACAACTGCCGCAATAGGAAAAGGAATCTTAATTGGAAGCGCTGCAGTAACTGCCCTTGCCCTGGGGCAGGCTTATTTTTCCCAGATAGAACTTTTAAAAGTTGGAATGTTTTTAGATTTTATGAGAGACCCGAGAGTACTGGCAGGGTTATTTATAGGAGTTCTTATGCCATTCTTTTTCACCTCTCTTTTACTGGGGGCAGTGGGTAAAGCAGCTAATAAAGTGGTGGTTGAGGCAAGAAAACAGATAAAAGGAATACTAGCCAGAAAAGAAAAGGGAGACCCAAAAGCATTTATTACTATAGTTACAAAATCTGCCCAGAGGGGAATTTTAATACCAGGAATATCAATTTTTGTAATACCGACTGTTGTGGGTATTTTTTTGGGTCCCGGCGGAGTAATAGCGTTGATTATCGGAACACTTCTTTCAGGTTTTGCCCATGCAATATTTATGGCGAATGCAGGTGGAGCAATGGATAATGCAAAGAAAAAAATTGAAGAAGAAGGAAAAAGCGGGACTCCTGAACATGCAGCTTCTGTTGTGGGCGATACTGTGGGTGACCCTTTAAAGGATACTGCAGGTCCATCCATGAATATACTTATAAAGCTTATCAGTGTAGTGGCTATCCAGACTGCAGTACTGGTTGTTGACCTCTCAGGAAAACTATTCCACTTTTAATGGTAAGTTCCTTTTTTAGGACTGGATTTTAAAAGAAATTAACGTATGGAGAAAATGCATGGGCGCATTTTTAATTAATCGGTTTTAGTATAAATTAGGTGAATTTTTAAGTTAATTTAAAATTATTTACATTTATGATATTTTTATGGTTATGAAAAACGAAATAAATAGGATAATTGGAAGATTACTGGAAAATTACAAAGAAGAGAAAATAAATAAAGAAGATGCCATCTCAAAAATTAAAGAAATGTATTTTGAGGATATCGGTTTTGCAAAAATAGATCACCACCGCCTGCTGAGAAGAGATTTTCCAGAGGTAATATATGGTACAGGTAAGACTCCGGAGCAAATCCTGGAGATTGCAAAAAAGATATTAAACTATTCACCCGTACTACTTGTTACCAGAACCACAATCGAAACTTTCAAATTATTAAAAAAGGAGATTAAAAATATTAAATTCAATTCCAGGTCAAATATTATTTATACACCGCTTGATATACCGGATGGTAACTTAAGTGAAGGAATTACTGTAATATGCGCAGGAACCTCGGATATAAGTGTGGCGGAAGAGGCAGCGATAACCGGTTATCTTATGAAGAATAAAGTTAGAAAGATTTATGATGTCGGAGTTGCAGGTATTCACAGACTGGTAAGTTTTAAGGATGAACTAAACCGCTCAAATGTGATTATAGCAGTTGCCGGTATGGAAGGGGCACTTCCGGGGGTGGTAAGTTCAATGGTAGATTGTCCGGTAATTGGAGTTCCTACAAGTGTGGGGTATGGGACAAGTTTTAAAGGGATATCGCCGCTTCTTACCATGTTAAATTCCTGCAGCCCTGGAGTAGTTGTTGTAAACATTGATAATGGATTTGGAGCAGGTTATGCAGCCGGAGTAATTAACAGGGTGATTAAAAGAGGTAAATCTACTTAAAGTGAAAGTTTTTATATTTATGGTAAAAAATTAGCTTTTAATAGTATGTGTGTAATATTTTTTAAGATATATTATAATAACAGCTAATAAAAATTTTTTAGGACGATTATGGTTGATATAGATTATAAAAAAGAAAAAATAGGACAAATACTTCTGGAAAGAAAAGGTGTTGACGAAATTAGGGATGTTGCCATAGAAGAAGGAATGAAAACTCTGCTTGAGGCCGGAGCCTATAAAGTGGCAGAAGGATTGACTTCTCTCGAAGAGTTATATAGAGTGGTTTTTTAAGTTTAGGAAATATTTAGACTGAAAATCTTAGTCAAAAAGAATTACTAGATTCTGTTAGAATGAAAATAGACAATTTCGTCCATTTGCATGTCCATAGCGAATACTCCTTATTAGATGGTGCTTCAAGAATAAAAAAATTAATTGAGAGAGCCTGCGAGTTTAATATGCCTGCTTTAGCATTAACCGATCATGGAGTTATGTATGGTGCTATTGAATTTTACACCCAGGCAAAAAAATCAGGAATAAAACCCATAATTGGCTGTGAAGTATATCTGGCCCCGAAAAGTAGATGGGATAAGCAATCGGAAAGAGAAAAAAAGGAAGAAACTTTTTACCATCTGACTCTACTGGCTGAAAATAACCAGGGTTATCAGAATCTGATGAGATTGGTCAGCCTGGGGTTTTTAGAGGGATTTTATTATAAACCAAGAGTGGATAAAGAGCTGCTCAGGGAGTTTAACCAGGGTATAATTGCATTGAGTGGCTGTATTGCCGGTGAGATTCCAAAATGTATTATTCTGGATAAAATCAAAAGTGCAAAAAAAATTTTAGAGGAATATATAGATATTTTCGGGAAGAATAATTTTTTTTTAGAGCTGCAGGATTCCGGTATACCAGATCAAAAGAAAGTAAACAAGGCTTTATCGGAGTTATCTTCAGAATATAATATTCCATTAGTGGCTACAAATGATGTGCATTATTTAAACAAGGAAGATAGTAAAGCTCATGATGTCCTGCTCTGTATCCAGACTGGCTCCACTATAAATGAACCCGGCCGCCTGAGGTTTCCTACAGATGAATATTATTTTAAAAGTTATGATCAAATAAACGAGATTTTTAAAGAATTCCCGGGTGCCATTGAAAACACACTAAAGATTGCCGATAGGTGTAATGTAAATATAAAGTTTGATATGAATCTGATACCATCTTTCCGGGTTCCTGACGACTATAGTGTAGATGAATATTTAAAAAAGTTATGCTATGAAGGTGCTAAGAAAAGATATGAGAGCATTACTAAGGAGATTGATAGAAGGATACAAAAAGAGCTGGAAGTCATAGAGAAAATGGGTTTTTCAGAATATTTTCTAATAGTTTGGGATCTTATTAAATTTGCCAGAAATAATAGCATAAGAGTAGGACCGGGAAGAGGTTCGGCAGCGGGCAGCATAGTTTCTTATCTGTTGGGCATAACGGATATCGAACCTTTAAAGTATGGACTTTTATTTGAAAGATTTCTAAATGAAGAACGTAAAGGTATGCCTGATATTGATATAGATTTTTGTTATGAGAAGAGGAATGAAGTTATCAGGTATGTTTCTAAAAAATATGGTGACAGAAGGGTTGCCCAGCTAATTACTTTTGGAACAATGGCTGCCAGACAGGCTATAAGGGATGCAGGAAGAGTAATGGAAGCGCCTTATGCTGAAGTAGACAGGATAGCGAAGATGATCCCGATGGAATTAAATGTGACAATCGAAAACTCATTAAATTTGGTCCCGGATTTAAAAGAAGTTTATGAAAATGATAAAAAAATAAGAGAAGTAATTGATACTGCAATTTCACTTGAGGGGATATCCAGACAGGATTCAATACACGCTGCAGGAGTTGTAATCTCCTCAGAGGACCTTTACAACTATACACCCATACAAAAAGAGAATGAAGGTGATATTGTAACCCAATATAAAATGGAGGATATTCAAAAAATTGGGCTACTTAAAATGGATTTTCTGGGATTGAAAACGCTATCACTAATAGACAAAACCTTATTTTTAATTAATAAAACCAAAAATATAGATATAGATATTAATAATATTAGTGCGGATGATAAAAAAACTTTTAATATGTTGTGTGAAGGTGAATGCCTGGGAGTATTCCAGCTTGAAAGCTCGGGAATGCGGGAACTGGTAATAAACTTAAAACCAACCAAATTTGAAGACTTGATAGCGCTTCTGGCATTATATAGACCCGGTCCTCTTCAAAGTGGAATGGTAAGAGATTTTGTAGAAAGTAAAAATGGGAGAAAGAAAATAAACTATCTGCACCAATCTCTTGAAAAAATTCTTGAAAGTACTTATGGAATTATTCTATATCAGGAACAGGTTATGGGAATAGCGTCAGAACTGGCTGGTTTTAGTATGTCAGAAGCAGACATCCTGCGAGGAGCCATTAGCAAGAAAAAGAGAGGTGTACTTTCCAAACAAAAAAGTAAATTTATAGAGGGCGCTAAAAACAAAGGGATAGATGAAAAAATTTCACTAAAAATATTTAAACTTGTAAATCATTTTGCTGAATATGGATTTAACAAGTCTCACAGCGCTGCGTACGCGATGATTTCATACCAGACTGCTTACCTTAAGGCTAACTATCCTGTGGAATTTATGGCAGCGCTGCTCAGTATCAGAATGGGCAGCCAGGAAAAAGTAGCTCAATATGTTAATGAAACCAGAAGAATGGGTATTACAGTCCTACCGCCGGATATCAATGGAAGTTTCACCGATTTTACTGTGGTGGGAAATTCTATCAGATTTGGTCTATCAGCTATAAAAAATGTTGGGACTAACGTTATTGAATGTATAGAAAAGGAGAGAAAGAAAGGCGGTAAATTTGAAAAATTTATAGATTTTTGCCAGAGAGTTGACAGTAGCGTATTAAATAAAAAAACCCTTGAGAGCTTAATAAAAAGTGGAACATTTGATTCTCTAGGCCAGAGCCGGAAATATCTTTTAGAGAATTATGAAAAAATTATAGAAGAGACTTTAAAGATTAAAAAAGATAGAGACATTGGCCAGTTTTCATTATTTGATTTCAATGGTAGCAGGGGAGAGAAAATATTACTGGATGGAGTCTACAAAACAGAGGAACAATTTAAGGAATTTTCAAAAAAAGAGTTATTAAATTTTGAGAAAGAAATGCTGGGCCTTTATATCTCAGGGCACCCTTTGTTTGAATATGAAGATTCCCTTTTCAAGCTGACTCCAATAGAAGCTTTGAGCAGTATAGAAGATAAAACTAATATTGCTGTTGGTGGAATTATAACCAGAGTAAAAATTATATTTACAAAAAAAGGTCAGCAGATGTGTTTTTTAGGCATAGAGGATATCAGCGACAGCGTAGAAGTAATTGTATTCCCGTCAGTTCTTGGTAAGCACAGGGAAGTTATTTCCAAAGATAAAATTGTAAAAATTAAAGGTAAATTAGATAAAAAAGAAGATCAGGTAAAGATCATCGCCAACGAAATAGAAGAATTGGAAAAAAATAAAAGAATAGATAAAAATCAAGAAGAGCTTATAGGTGATAAAAATAATAAAGTTATTTTTGCTGCAAGAAAGAGAGATATGGATAAAAATTTTATCAATATGTTTTATGATATATTAAAAAAATATCCCGGATCTGATGAAGTAGAGTTTAAGATAACCGGTGAGAATGGAAAGGATATAGAAAGAATTTATAAACTTCCCTCCAGCTACAGGATAAATTTAAGTCAATCTCTTAAAGAGAGTCTCAGGGAAGTATTTTCAGATAAAATTAACTGGGATAGGGTGTAAGTATATAAAAATACCGAAAGGAGCTGCCATGCATGATTTAAAATTTGCAGTTGTGGGGGCCGGTCATGGAGGAAAAGCCATAGCAGCACATCTGGCAATAAAAGGGTTTACAGTTAATTTATATAATAGAACGTTTTCAAGAATACAGCCAATAAAGAAAATGCGGGGAATTGAGCTTGAAGGTGAGGTAAAAGGTTTTGGCAAGCTTAATGTAGTAACCAGTGACATGGAAAAAGCAATAAGAGGTGTAGATATAATTATGGTGGTTGTGCCGGCAAATGGTCATATTTCTATTGCCCAGAGATGTGTGCCTTTTTTAAATGAGAAACAGGTCGTAGTTCTAAATCCGGGAAGAACATGTGGAGCACTGGAATTTTTAAATATTTTGCGAAAAGAGGGTAACCAGAAGGATGTTACCATAGCTGAAGCGCAGACTTTTATATATGCAAGTAGAGGTATGGGTCCGGCTGCAGCAAGAATATTTAGAATAAAACAGGCAATACCGGTGGCTGCAATACCTTCTAGAAAAACTGAAATGGTAGTTAAAAAATTAAATGTGGCATTTCCTGAATTTATCCCTGCTGCCAGTGTTATTGAAACAAGCTTTAATAATATGGGCGCAGTATTTCATCCATCAATTACTATACTTAATCTGAGCAGGATCGAGTCTACCCTGGGAAATTTTCAATTTTATATAGAAGGAGTTACCCAATCTGTGGCAAAAATCCTGGAGGCAGTAGATAAGGAAAGAGTAATGGTGGCAAGAAAATTAAAGTGCGCCAATGTATATTCTGCCATTGAATGGCTGTCAATGGCTTACAATGTAGTAGAAGATAATCTTTTTGATGCAATACATAGTAATCCCGGATATGTGGGAATAATGGCTCCGAGAACTATAAATGTCAGATATATAACGGAAGATGTTCCCATGAGTCTGGTGCCTATTTCTGAATTCGGGAAAATATTTGGGCTGAAGACAAGGGTAATTGATTCACTTATTGATATAGCCAATTCAATATTTAAAAAAGATTTCAGAGAGAGTGGAAGGAATCTTTCAAGGTTAGGCCTGGAGGGATTGGATTTAAGCCAGATAAGAAATATACTGATTAAAGGAAAGAAATAGCTATAAAGTTATGAAGAAGATATTAGGTGCTTGTGTGGGAAGCTGCGTACATGTTGCAGGAATATTAAATTTTTTAAACTTAGCCAGTAAGTATGATTACAGCACTAAATTCTTAGGTTCTGCCTGTACAATTGATAGATTAAAAAAAGAAATAGAAAAATATAATCCTGATATAGTAGCCATAAGTTACCGTCTTTCGCCGGAGAGCGCTCTTCCAATACTGCTGGAATTTAAAGAAAAAATAGTAGAAAAATTAGTGGGAGTAAAAATAGAATTTATACTGGGAGGGACAAAGCCGGTAGCTGAAGTTGCAAAGAAGCTTGGTATTTTTGATGTTATTTTTACAGGTGAAGAAAGAATAGAGAAAATTGAAAGTTATTTAAGTAAAAAGAAAGTAAAATTTTACAGTGAAATCCCCCCACAGAGTCTTTTAGAAAGAATTAAGTACAGAAAGCCTTTACCTGTAATGAGACATCATTATGGAAGGCCAACCTTAAATGAAACAGTGGAAGGAATAAAGGGTATTTCACTCAGTGGGCTGGTGGATGTAATATCAATCGGTCCGGATCAAAATACACAGGAGTTCTTTTTTAATCCTGAGAAAATGGATATAAAACAAAATGGCGCTGGAGGAGTCCCTCTTAGAAGTGAAAAGGACTTTAAAAGTCTTTATCTTGCATCAAGGACAGGCAATTATCCGCTACTACGATGCTATAGTGGCACAAATGATATTATAAAAATGGCAAAGGTTCTTCTGGATAATATTAATAATGCGTGGTGCGCCGTTCCTCTCTGCTGGTATAACGAGCTTGACAATAGAAGTGAAAGAAAAGTGGAAGAGTCAATTGCTGAAAATCAATCAGTAATGAAATGGCATGGCCAGAGAGATGTACCGGTAGAAGTCAATGAATCTCACCATTGGAGCTTGCGTTACTCTCCTGATTCCATCGCGGTAGCAGCTGCTTACATTGCTTCTTATAATGCTAAAATGATGGGAGTGAAAGTTTATGTTTCCCAGTATATGTTTAACACTCCTCCGGAAACTTCATTTACAATGGATTTGGCAAAAATGTTAGCTAAAGTGGAACTGATAGAATCTCTTCATGATAAAAATTTTACAACAATCAGGCAAACCAGGTCAGGATTGTACAGCTACCCAACTGATTTTGATAAGGGAAAAGGTCAGCTTGCTTCTTCAACTCTGCTTCAGATGCAGCTGGATCCCGATATTGTACATGTTGTTGCATATTGTGAAGCAGATCACGCTGCAAAACCTGAAGATATTATAGAAAGTGTAAAGATAACAAAAAAAGTTATAGAGAATTATCTGTATGGTTGCCCTGATATGAAATTGGATGGCCGGGTTGGGCAAAGAAAAGAAGAATTAATTGCGGATGCCAGATTGATTATTGATAAAATAAAGAAATTGGATAAAGATAATAAATGCAAGGATCCTTTAATATCTCCTGCTATAATTTCTAAGGCAATAAAGATAGGTATACTGGATGCTCCGCACTTATGTGGAGTAAAGGCAGCAAAAGGCGCAATCAGAACTATGTTTATTGATGGTAAAAATTTAACAGTTGACCAGGATTATAAACCTGTTAGTGAAAAGGACAGACTTGACAGAATATTAGAAGAATTTTAAAAATTAAACCTTTTTTTAAAGTATTGTATTGTGGTAAAATACATTTTTTATATATAGTAATTTGGGGAAAATATGTTTGAGAATAAAAAAGATAATCAGGTTTTTAAATTACCGTTCGGATTACGGGATATATTTCCGCCTGAATCAAGAGAGAGAAATAACATAAAAAGAATAATAGAAAGAGAGTTTAAATTATGGGGTTATGGTGAAGTTAAAACTCCAGCGATCGAATATACAAAAAATATTTCAATCGGAGTCGGTAAAAATTGGGAGAATAAGCTAATTAACTTTTTTGATGTTGACGGGAGTTCACTGTCTCTTAGAACTGATATGACCATACCTATAGCGAGACTTACAGGGATGAGAATAAAAAAAAGCCAGCTGCCGGTAAGATTTTGTTATTTTGCAGATTCTTTCAGGCAATCAGATATTCAAAAGGGTGTAAGGAGAGTCTACAATCAAGCAGGTCTGGAGTTTATTGGCTCATCAAATGCTATGATGTCAGACGTAGAGATTCTGGTTATATTAATAAATATTTTAAATGGATTGAATCTAGGTGATTATAAGATCGGGCTTGGACATGTTGAGTTTATTGGAGGATTATGTGACTGGTTTAAACTTAACCCAAAAGATAGGGAATATATTAGAAGGACAATTGCTATAAAGAACTTTGTTGCGCTGGAAAATTTTCTGAATAAAAAAAATAAAGACAAAGCGGAGATTTTTATGAAATTAATACAGCCGGAGAGCAATATTGAGAAAATATGCAGTTTAATTTCGGAAATAAAAGAACAAAAAGTAATTAAAAGTTTTAATTATCTCAAGGAAATATATGATATATTAGAAAAACTAGGCTGTAGAGGTTATCTTATAACTGATTTCAGTATTATAAGGGATTTTGATTATTACACCGGACTTTTATTTGAGGTTTACTGTTCAAGTGTAACTGATATCCTGGGTAGTGGTGGAAGGTATGATGGGCTAATAAGAAAATTTGGATTGGATATTCCTGCCACTGGATTCGCTCTGGATATTGATTTAGCTCACAAAGCTATAGAGAAAATGGACCTAAGAGAAAGATTAAAGATTTTGCTTAAGTGCCAGGATAATAAAAATAACCTGGAATTAATCAGAATAGCCCGCAAGTTGCGCCACAGTGATATTATTGTAGAATTATCTTATGAAGATATATCCCGCCTGGAAGATTTTGCCAGAGAAAAAGATTGTGATTTACTTGTTGAAGTTGAACCGGACTTAGAAAATGTTAAAATAACTGATCTTAATAAGAATATGAAGAAAGTAAAAAAGGTAAGCGAATTTTTAAAAGAGTTTAAAAATGAAAAAAGGAATTAAAATCGCCGTTCCAAAAGGATATTTGTTTGACCAGTGCCTGAATATATTAAAAAAAGCAGGATATGATATAGAGCCCTTGATGGAAAAAAACAGGAAGCTTTTTATATATTCTGGAGAGGATTCAATACAATATGTCCTCTCGCGTCCAATGGATGTTCCGGTATATGTTGAACATGGTGCTTGTGATATCGGCTTTTCAGGAAAAGATGTCCTGCTGGAAAAGGAAAGTAATGTGTATGAACTGCTGGATTTAAAAAATGGAAAATGCAGGATAATTTTAGCCACCCTAAAAGATTGTGCCCGGAAAGTAAAAGAACATTACGGGCATTTTGGTTCTATAAAAGTTGCTACCAGTTATCCAAACATTGCAAAAAAATATTTTGATCGGAAAGGTATACAGGTAGAAATAATAAAATTGCATGGTTCAGTAGAGCTGGCTCCTATTTTAGGAATTGCTGACGAGATACTGGATATAACTTCCACCGGTAAGACACTGGAAGAGAATAATTTAGTGGAAATGGAAGAAATTGTTGTTTCAACAACCAGATTGATTGCAAATATTACAAGTTATAGGATTAAATATGATTTAATAAGAAATTTTGTAAATAACATTAAAAATGTAATAAAATAAAAAAATAGAAATGGAAAGAAAAACAAAAATAATTAGAAAGACCAAAGAAACTGACATAAAACTTGAATTTAATCTGGATGGCAGTGGAATTGCTGATATAGAGACCTCGATACCTTTTTTCAATCATATTCTTGAAAGCTTTACCGGACATGGCAATTTTAATATGAAACTTCAGGCTTCCGGTGATCTGAAGGTGGGTTACCACCATTTAGTAGAAGATGTAGGCATTTGTTTGGGTAAAGCTATTTTTGACTGCCTGAAAAATAAAAGAGGAATTAAAAGATTCGGATATATCTTATTACCGATGGATGAGACAGAGGTAACTATATCCATTGATATAGGAGGAAGAGCTTATCTGAGATATAATGTTGATATAGAATATGAGAAACTTGATGGAATAGAGACCATCGTAATTGAAGAATTTTTCAGAGCTCTGGTCAGTAACAGTTTTATAAATCTTCATATAAATAAAAATACTGGGTTAAACTCCCACCATATCATAGAAGCAATCTTTAAAGCTTTTGGTATTGTTCTCCATAATGCAAGCAGGAAGTCAGGAACTGGTACCATACCTTCAACTAAAGGTTTAATGTAGGTTGTAAAATAAAAGACCGATTTTAAGTAAGCAACATTAATGATAAATCAAAAATAAAATACCGGATTGGGGTATAACAGGATTAACTATGTATATTGCAGTAATAAATTATAATATGGGTAATATCAGCAGTGTGGAAAATGCTTTTAAGAGGATTGGCGCTAATGTCATAGTAACCAGCAATTTAAGAGTTATAAGTAACGCAAAAGTGCTGATAGTTTAAAGACTGCTGGAAAATTTTTTCAAGTATGGTAAAGGAAAAAGGTTAATGATAATAATACCAGCAATAGATTTGATTAACGGTGCCTGTGTCAGACTGACCAGAGGTAAATTTGATACCAAAAAAAAATATTTTGAAAGTCCAGTTAAAGTAGCGGAAAAATGGAAAAAGGAAGGGGCAGAATGGCTGCATATTGTTGATCTGGATGGCGCAAGAACCGGCAAGACAGAGAATCTGAAAGTAGCATTTAAAATAAAACAGAAAATAGATATAAAAATACAGTATGGAGGAGGAATTAGAAATTCTGAAGCAATCAAAAAAGTTCTTGGAAACGGGATAGATAAAGTTATTCTGGGAACCAGAGCTATAGAAGATATAAATTTCTTAAAGAAGAGCATCTCAGATTATAAGAGCAGGGTGATTTTTAGTCTTGATTATGATAGAAATGGAATGATTTTTAAAAATGGATGGCAAAAAAAATCTAAAGACAGCATATTTAAATTTATAAAAAAAGTGGAAAAATTAGGTGTAACGGAAGTAGTTATTACCGATATATCAAGGGATGGCACACTTAAGGGTGTTAATTTTGAATTTATTAAGAAAATTTTAGAAAGTTCTAAAATGAAATTTATAATTGCAGGCGGGATTGGGAGCATGGCGGACATTATTAATTTGAAGAAAATGGAAAATATGGGGATTAGCGGAATAATAATAGGAAAAGCTTTATATGAAGAAAAAGCTAAAATTAATTTAAGAAAAGCAATAGAGATTGGACTGAGACAATGATAACTAAAAGAATAATTCCCTGTCTGGATGTGGATAAGGGAAGAGTAGTAAAAGGTATAAAATTTGTGGATATAAAGGATGCGGGTGACCCGGTAGAGCTGGCAGCTTTTTATGATAAGGAGGGTGCTGATGAAATTGTATTTTTAGATATAACAGCTTCTCTTGAAAGGAGAAAAACAGTAGTTGATCTTGCAAGTAAAACTGCTGAAAAAGTATTTATACCATTTACTATAGGTGGAGGTATAAGCAGGGTAGAACATATACGGGAAATATTACAAAAAGGCGCTGATAAGATTTCAATAAGCACATCCGCATTCAGGGATCCTTCTTTAATAAATAGAGCTTCAAAGATTTTTGGGAGTCAATGTATAGTGGTTGCCATTGATGCAAAATATAAGAATAAAGATTTCTGGGAGGTATATATAAATGGAGGAAGAACTCCTACTGGTATGAATGCAGTTGACTGGGCAAAAAGGGCAGAAGAGCTTGGAGCAGGTGAAATATTGCTTACAAGTATGGACAAGGACGGAACGAAGGATGGTTATGATATAGACCTTACCGGCGCAGTTACCTCTGTTGTAAACATACCGGTTATAGCTTCAGGTGGAGCTGGAAAACTGGAACATTTAAGAGATGTAATTAAATATGCAGGTGCTGATGCAGTTCTGGCAGCGTCAATTTTTCATTACAGACAATATACAATAAGAGAAGCTAAGGAGTATTTAAAATCTGAAGGAATAAGTGTAATGATATGAGTCCGGTATTATTTTACAGCAATATTGATATTTAATTTCTAAGTATTGATAATATTAAAAATTTAAATGATTAGATGAATATGAAAAGGAATTAAAAAATTATGAAAAAGGGTAAAAAAATTAACATAGAAGAGAATAAAAATACCGGTCTAATCCCGGCTGTAATCCAGGATTATAAAACAAAAGAAGTTCTTATGCTGGCTTATATGAATAAAGAATCTCTTAAAAAAAGCCTGAGCACAGGAACAACCTGGTTCTGGAGCAGAACAAAAAAAAAGCTCTGGAATAAAGGGCAAGTCTCGGGAAATATACAGAAAATAAAAGAAATAAAGTATGATTGTGACGGGGATGCCTTGCTTGTTAGTGTGGAACAGATAGGAAATGCCTGTCATACCGGGATGAGAAGCTGCTTTTACAGGACTCTGGAAAATATTGGCAGTAATTTAGATTTTAAAAAATATTTCAAAGAGAACTCAAAACAAAATATACTTGATGAGCTGTATGGCGTTATTGAAAGTAGAATTAAAAATAAGGTTTCTGATTCTTACACCTATTCTCTGCACAAAAAGGGATTGGATGAAATAATAAAGAAATTCGGTGAAGAAAGTATGGAGGTTATTTTATCTTCAAAGCATCAGGAAAAACAGGATATGGTAAGTGAGATAGCTGACCTTGTTTATCATTTACTGGTCTTGATGGTTGAAAAGAAGATTACTTTAGGAGAATTATTTGATGAATTAAAAAATAGAAGAAAATAGAGGAGTGATTTTAGTGGGAGAAAAAAGAAGGATTGGACTGTTGACCAGTGGCGGAGATGCCGGCGGGATGAATGCAGTTATAAGGACAGTTACGAGATATGCAATATATAATAATCTGGAAGTTTACGGGTTCTATGAGGGTTTTAAAGGATTAATCAATAATGATTTTAAAGTGCTGGATTTAAATGCGGTTGGTGGAATTATTGACAGAGGGGGAACAATACTTTATTCAGCTAGATCGGAGAGATTCAAATGCAGGGAAGGCCAGAAGGAAGCTATAAATAATCTGAAAAAAAACAAGATAGAAGGGCTGGTAGTAGTTGGCGGGGATGGCACGTTCAGGGGCGCTCATGAACTTCACAAGCAAGGGATTCAAGTTGTGGGTATTCCGGTAACTATAGATAATGATGTTGCGGGTACTGATTATAGCATTGGATTTGATACAGCCCTTAATGTAATAATTGATATCATGTCAAAAATTAGAGATACGGCATCTTCACATGACAGGATATTTGTAATAGAAGTAATGGGAAGAGATTCAGGGATGATTGCAGTAAATACGGGAATTGCATGTGGCGCTGACTATATATTGATTCCTGAAATAAAGGTTGATTTAGCTAAAATTGCCAATGAGATCAAGCACCACAGAGAGGGTAAAAGACATACTTTAATTATAGTTGCAGAAGGAGCAGCCAGTGCAAGCGATGTTGCATCTTCTATTAAATTGCTGGTGGGTCACGAAGTGAGAATCTCGGTACTGGGCCATATACAAAGAGGAGGTTCTCCGTCTGCAACGGACCGGATACTTGCAGCCGAGTTTGGTAAAAAGGCTGTAGACCTCTTAATGGAAGGTGAGAGCGACTGTATGATAGGAATTAAGAGCATGAAAATAGAAACATCTAAATTTGAAGATATTCTTGAGACAAAGAAAAACATAGACGAAGATTTATACAGATTAGCGCATATCCTTGCTTTATAAAATTATATTGTTTAATGATTTCCTGATATTTATAGTAGATAGTATATGTTACGGTCAGATTTTTTACTGGTGCCGAAGGTCGGGGTCGAACCGACACGAACCTCGCGGTTCACTGGATTTTGAGTCCAGCGCGTCTGCCAATTCCGCCACTCCGGCGCTTTAGAAATAATACAATTTATCCAGATTATTATCAAGAATCAAGCAAGACATATATGAAAGACTTAACGAAAAGAATTAGATGATATTGTGATATTGATAAAATTTTTTACGATGTACTTTTCAAAGATACTCATGATATATTTCGCAATGTAACAACAATGAGTGAAAATATTTTAGGTGTATATTTTTAAAATGTAGATGGCTAAATATTGATTGTATATTGACAATTGTCTAATAATTTATTATATTTTACAAGTATAAGCGTCATTAAGTTTCTATGAAATTTGATGACGCTTATTTTTCTCTTACCACCTTCTTCTTTTAGGTAGATAATATCAAAAAATGCTACTCTATGAATGGTATAAAATTCTGGAAATAATATCGCAGATAAAATATGTTTGATGATAACATAAAGGAATTTTGAAGGAAAAGGGGCTTACACAAGACTTATGCAAGACATACACAAGACGGTTCTTGCAAGAAAAGCCGATATTTCTTATACTACTTTAACAAAGCTAGAATCCTTAGAAAGTGGAACTGATTTGAGATATATCCAAGAAATTTTAGGGCATAAAAGTAGTAAAACAACTGAAATTTATACCCATGTAAGCACAAAAGACGTAGGGAGAATTAAAAGTCCACTTGACAGTTTAAACCTTGAAAGAGAGTGAGATATGACAAAAAATATCAGGATGGAGAAATTCTGGCATTCAGCCAGAGGATGTATATCCGAACATGGTTCGTTTATACACCCAGAATAGCAGTATATCCGAACTTATTTCGGATACAAACGAGTTAAGTGAAATGGCAGCACAAGGAGAATAGGTAAAATGAAAAAATTATTTTCTCAAATTAAAAAATGGTATGGTGAACCTGGGCATCATTCTAATTTGCAAATAAACACAGATATAGCCCTTACGGGAAATTCAATAGAAGAGATATTATTGCTATCATCACTTATCGCTCAAGGCCAAAGCGTCGCTTTTATCAGTGGACCTCAAAATGCTCATAAAATAATTCCTCATCCAACAAACATTTCTCTTAGTAATGATGATTTTTTTCGGCAATTAGCTAAAATAGCCGGTTTTCAACATGAAATCACTAATAATGAATCAGAGCTATGGAATGATCGAGGAAATTTACTATACGAATTTGGATGGAAATTAGAATCTGTTGAGTGCTTTTTGCGGGCTATAGCACTCGATAGTAATTTATCTCCCACATGGGTTAACCTGGGACGATATTTCATGGATCCTGAAATAATGGATTTAGCTGTAGCAAGAAATTGTTTAGAAAGAGCATTGGAAATAAATCCTAGTGATGATGTTGCATTAGCAAATATGGGCGGAGTAGAAGTCGCTCAAAAAAACTTCAAAAAAGCAATTGAATTTTGTGCAAAATCAATAGAAGTAAACAATGACAATTTCGTCGCACATTATTATGCAGGTGTTTCATGTATGACTTTGTCGAATGGTGTAGATAATAATCTCATAAGAAGTGCTCTATCGCATTTTAAATCATGCCAAAATCTCCTTAGTCAAAAGCCAGATGCTGAGGAAATATTGAAAAGATATATTAAATGGTGCAATGATCGACTTGAATAGCTATTATATATTTTTATTGTTTATTGTGCTGCCACTTCCCTTAACAGCGTGTTTGCGGTTACATTAAAAATGCCTGTGGCACTTCGCAAACCCGCGAAACATTATATGAAATGCAGTTACGAGAGGATAAATAATGTATTTATTTTTCGATATAGAAACAACAGGATTACCAAAAGTAAGGGATGCATCAATTACAAACTTGAACAACTGGCCGAGAATGGTTCAGCTTGCTTGGTTGCAATATGACGAAAATCAGAATCTTATCTCCGAGGCGAATTATATTATCAAACCAGAGGGATTTACCATTTCGGCAGATGCTTCCAAGGTGCATGGCATTACAACTGAGAAGGCCTTGGAATCAGGAGTACAGTTAGAAACAGTCCTGCAAGAATTTTCTGAAGTAATTTCTAAGTCAGAAATTATAATTGCACACAACATGGATTTTGAAGAGAAAATCGTTGGTGCTGAATTTCTAAGATCTGGAGTTAAATCAGTTTTGTTTGATAAACAGAGATTCTGTACAATGAAGACAACCACAGAATTATGTCAGATTACTGGCCCATATGGGTATAAATGGCCAAAATTATCTGAACTGTATTACCATTTGTTCAAGAAGGATTTAGAGTATGCACATGATTCAGCCGTTGATGTAAAAGCTTGTGTGGAATGCTTTTTCGAACTGATGCGTGTTGGTTTTATAAAAGTAGATAAAAAATAAATAATTGCTCTTCATATAACGGAGCATATCTAGCTTTGTGTCTTCGGTACTCTGCTCAAATCCAGCTTCGCAGGACTTCAGATACGCTCGGGACGTTGTGCGAAAATGCAAGTCAGCCTCTAGAGAAGTTTTTAAAGAGAAGGGATGTAATAAAATATGATGAAAAATAAAAAATTACTTTACGGAGTTTTGGTAGTTCATAAGAATTTGATTTATAAAATTATTATTCTTGTTAAATGCTATAATATATAAGATTGCGCAAAGGTATCATTTTTTTTACCAGGTGCTAATAAAAATTATTAAAAATCTTTAAAGACCTAATCTTTTAGCGTGAATATGGTTAAACTAAAAGAATATTTATTTACTGGCTGGTTTTGGAGCAGTAGTTTTAGGAGTTTTAATTGAAAAGTGGTAGAAATAATAAAGTTATTTTAATTGATGGAAATAATATTGCATACAGAGCCTTCTATGCAGTTCCTGATAGTATTTCCACTTCATCTGGTATTATAACAAACGCTGTTTTAGGATTCACAAATATGCTGTTAAAACTTATAGAAAAACAGCATCCGGATACAATAATATGTGCATTTGACAGTAAGGTTCCAACATTCAGACATAAAATATTCGACCGGTATAAAATAAATAGAAAAAAAATGCCCACGGAACTATCAAGCCAGTTTACTTTAATTAAAGAGGTTCTGGATGCCTTTAATATTATTTATTTAGAAAAAGATGGTTTTGAAGCCGATGACATACTTGCAGGAATAGTAAATAGTATTAAAGATAAATTTGATCAGATAATAATAGTTACTGGCGATAAAGACATATTGCAGTTAGTTTCCGGTAACATAAAGGTTATGGCACTTAAAAAAGGCATTACCGATACAGTAATTTTTGACAGGCTTAAAGTAGAGGAGAAATTTGGGGTTAAACCGGAAAATATGAAAGACCTTTTAGCCTTGATGGGGGACAGTTCAGATAATATACCAGGTGTCCCGGGGATAGGTCCAAAGACGGCCAGATTGCTGGTGAAAAAATATGGTTGCCTGGAAGAAATTTATAAAAACATTAATAAAGTAGATAACCCACGGCTGAGGGAACTTTTGACAAATAATAAAAATCTTGCTGAACTGAGTAAAGAATTAACCACATTAAAAATAGTCCGGGATGCAGATGCAAGTGAATTTATAAATAAAAGTTTTAAGAATATTAGTTTTAATAAGGTCAAGCAATTGTTTGAAAGTCTTGAGCTCAGATCTCTGGGAAAAAGACTGGTTAACCTGAAAGATAAAATTAACTTTAAGGAAGAGATCCCGGTAGTCAAAAAGAGAGCAGCAGATAAAATTAATTTAAAACATTTAACCGGAGGTTTAAACTTAGAAATTTTAAATAAAAATATTACTAATAATATATATATTACAGAATTTGCCGCTGATGATGTGTTTTACGGTATTATTTTATATTCTGGATTAGATAGCGCCTATTTAATTGAAAGAGATAGCCTAAATGAAGGCGCTGTAAAAAAGGCTGTAAAAAAATTGATTGAAAATAGGGAAATTAAAAAATCAGGTTTTGATTTTAAAAGAATATACAAGATTTTAAAGGATTACGGTATTTGTTTAAGGGGGAAGTTTATAGATTATAAAATATTATATTTAATCTTGAATCCGGTTAAATCTACAACTACTCTGGATGAGATAACCGGTGATCTGTTAAATGTGGAAATAGAAGATATCCAATTTAGTGAAGGTAAAGAAAGCAGCGATTTAATTGAATTTAAAGATGCGGAAGAAAAAAAACAGCTAGAACTTGATTTTTATAAGGATAAAAAAAAGAAAATAAAAGTAGAAAAGGAAAAGTTGGACAGAGTATTAAAAAGATTAAGTCTATATAAAAAAATTGAGGCTGGATTACTTGAAAAAATAAAAGAGGAAAAACTGGATAATTTATACTGGCAGATAGAAGAGCCGCTTATTCAGGTGCTGGCTGAGATGGAATATACAGGTGTTAATATAGATAAAAAATATCTAAGCAGTTTAATTGAAGAATATGAGCTGGATATAAGAAGACTTGAGAAAGAAATTTATAAGCTTTGCGGCGAGGAGTTTAATATAAATTCTCCGCAGCAACTCTCAGAGATTCTTTATAGAAAGCTGAAGCTTCCGGTCACAAAAAAAATTAAAACAGGATTTTCTACAGATGCAGGTGCTCTTAAAGCTATTTATGACAGCTCTCCCATAATAAAAAAAATACTGGACTGGAGGGAAAAAACCAAACTAAAAAATACTTATATTGATGTCCTGCCCGCCTTGATAGATCCCGAAGACTTGAGAATCCATACTACATACAATCAACTAGGAACATCTACCGGAAGGATAAGCAGCAGCGAACCCAACCTGCAAAATATTCCTGTAAGAACAGATTATGGAAGACAGATAAGAAAAGCTTTCATACCGGGAAATGGCTATGATTTAATTCTAGCTTCAGATTATTCTCAAATTGAGTTGAGGGTTCTGGCGCACCTATCAGGGGATGAGAATCTTATAGATTCATTTAACAGGAGAGAAGATATACATACCCGCACAGCATCAGAGATATTCGGAGTAAGCTATGATGATGTTGATGCTACTTTGAGAAGAAAGGTAAAAGCGGTAAATTTTGGGATAATATATGGAATGACCGAATATGGCCTGAAGAGCAGGCTTTCTATATCGGAAGAGGAAGCTAAAGAATATATTAAGAAGTATTTTGATAGATACCCCGGGGTGAAAAAGTATTTAAAATTTTTAATAGATGATGCATATAAAAAAGGTTACACCACCACAATTTTTGGCAGAAAAAGATACTTAAAAGAGCTGGGAAGCAGTAATGTTAGAATAAGAAGTTTGGGAGAGAGATTTGCAGTAAATACCCCCATACAGGGAAGTGCTGCAGATATAATGAAACTTTCTACTGTAATCCTTTTTAACAAATTAAAATTAAATAACATAGTCAGTAACATAATACTTCATGTTCATGATGAACTGGTATTGGAATTAAAGGAAAGAGATTTAGAAAGAATTAAAAGAATAGTGATAGAATCAATGGAAAATTGTGTGAGTTTAAAAGTAAAACTCAAGGTGGATATAAAAACTGGCAAGAATTGGTATATTTAAGAAAATATTTTATAATATTGATTATTCTTTTCTTGCGTGCTATCCTTTTCGAATGTTAAAAAAGGAGATTGATTTATAAGAATATGACTGAGAATAATATTTACAACAAACTAACAAATGACAACTGTATGATAAAAAATGAAAAGGGTGAGCTGGTTCCCAATTATGATCTCACTATGGTTAATTTAAATGATGGTGATGTGGTTAAGGGTAAGGTAGTAAAAATTGACAAAGATGAAGTTTTGGTTGATGTGGGCTTTAAATCAGAAGGAGTTATACCCCGGAGTGAGCTATCAATAAGAAATGATGTAAAACCTGAAGATGTCCTGAAGGTTAATGAGGAAATAGAGATAATGGTAGTTCAGAAGGAAGATCAGGATGGCCGGCTTATACTATCGAAAAAAAGAGCTGAAGTGGAGCAAAATTTCAATAGGATAGAGAAAATATATGAGAATGGGGATACAGTTGAAGGTGATATTATAGAGTGTGTCAAAGGAGGTTTGATTGTAGATATAGGCTTGAGGGGATTTTTACCGGCATCATTAATAGATGTTAGAAAAACTAAGGATCTCCAGTCCTATATTGGTGAAAGATGTGTATGTAAAATTATTGAAGTCGATAGACATAGAAATAATGTTGTACTATCCCGGAAAGCCATTATAGAAGATGAGAGAAAAGAGCAAAGAAAAGAAATACTCGATAGTATGGAAATCGGTCAGATAAAAAGAGGTATAATTACCAGTATCGCAGATTTCGGAGCTTTTATTGATGTAGGTGGTGTTGATGGTCTGGTACATATATCTGAACTTTCCTGGAATCATGTAAAGCATCCTTCGGAAGTGGTTAATGTTGATCAAGAAGTAGATGTAGAAATATTAGGTATTGATTATGAAAAGCAAAGACTATCTCTGGGTTTAAAGCAAACCCAAAAGGACCCCTGGTTGGAAAAAATAAAAAATTATTCCATAAAAGATGTGGCAAAGGGTAAAGTGACTAGAATAGTAAAGTTCGGATTATTTGTGCAGATAGAGGAAGGCCTTCAAGGCCTGGTGCACATATCTGAATTAAGTCCGGAACCGGTAAAGAAGCCCAGTGATGTTGCGAAAATCGGGGATGAGCTGATGGTTAGAATTATTGATATAGATTTTGATAAGAGAAGAATGGCTTTCAGTGTTAAGCAAGTCGAAAATCCAGTTGAAGATAAAGAAGAAGAAAAAAAGGTGAAAGATTCGAAAGAAGAAAAAAAGGTGAAAGATTCGAAAGAAGAAAAAAAGAGTGAAAAAGAAGAGGTTTCAGATAAAGAATCAAATAAAAAAAGGCAAATAAAAGAAATATTGAAAGAAATGAAAAAGGAAGCCGATATAGAGTAGTATATTTTAGCCATTCAAATTTGTGTCTTAAAGCTTCATGGAACCACGATAATGTTTTAGAAAAACCATTAGATATTTAGATATTATTATCTTTTTAATATTTAACTTTAGATTTTTTATTTCAGGAATTTCTGGATGAACTCATTAAATTATTAAATTAGCAGGAGGAATATACAATAGTAGTCATAGGAATTACCGGCAGGATCGCCTCGGGTAAAAGCACGGTAAGCAGATATATAAAAAAAATAAAGAAAAATGTTCTGATATTGGATGTAGATAAGGCAGCAAAAAACATCTATTCAAAAAATCCCGAGATCATGAACGAACTTAGAAAAATATTTGGAGACGGGGTATTCAGTTCCGATGGAGATTTAATTTATAAAGCTTTAGCAGAAAAAGTTTTTTCCAGCAGAGCAGAACTGGAGAAATTGAACAGATTAATGTTTCCTTTAATTAGAAGTGAAGTGAAAAATATTTTAAATGAAAACCAGGATAAAAATTATATAATAATAGAAGCGGCAATATTATTTGGCTGTAAATTGGACCCGATGTGTGATTATATTATTCTGGTTGATACTACTGACGAGAGAAGAGAAATCTTTTTGAAGAATAAAAATTTTCCAGACGATGATATAGAATTAAGAATAGAAGGGCAGCGTATAAAGATAAATAGAAAGAAAGTGAATTTTATTATTAATAATAATAACTCTAAAGAGAGTTTGTTAAAAAAAGTAGAAAATATTTTAAGAAATATTTAAGTGTAAATAAAAGACACAGTATATAGTATGCTTGATTCTAAATTTAAAATAGTATCCAATTATTCTCCTCAAGGGGACCAGGATAAGGCTATTAGCCAGCTGACGAAAGGTATTGGAAATAATTTTAAATTTCAAAGTTTACTGGGAGTTACTGGTTCCGGAAAGACTTATTCGATAGCAAATGTGATACAGAATGTTCAGCTTCCAGCATTGGTTCTGGCTCCCAATAAGACACTTGCAGCCCAGCTTTGTAACGAGTTCAAGGAATTTTTCCCCAATAACGCAGTAGAATACTTTGTAAGCTATTATGATTATTACCAACCGGAAGCGTATCTCCCAGGCAAGGATATGTATATTGAGAAAGATACTTCTATAAATGAAGAAATAGAAAAGTTAAGATTATCCACCACTAATTCTCTCTATACCAGAAATGACGTTATAGCAGTTGCAAGCGTTTCCTGTATATATGGTCTGGGCTCACCTTCTGAATACGGAAGACAGAGAATTATTTTAAGGTCAGGAAAAGAATTCCCAAGAGAGGAGATAATAGGTAAGTTGGTCAATATAAGATACGAAAGAAATGATTATGATTTTTCCAATGGTAAATTTAGAGTCAAAGGGGACACCATTGAAATATTCCCGGCATATCAGGACAGGGCTATAAGAGTGCAGCTTTTAGGAGATGAATTAGAAAGAATTGTCGAGTTTAATCCTGTGTCAGGAGAGATTTATGAAGAGAAAGAAGTATATATTATATCCCCAGCCACTCATTTTTTAGCAACTGTGGAATGGGTTGACAGGGCTCTAGAGACCATCGAAGAAGAGCTTGAGGAAAGAATAAAGTATTTTAAAAACCAGAATAAGCTGCTTGAGGCTCAGAGAATAGAATCAAGAACGAGATATGATATGGAAATGATAGCAGAATTAGGATTTTGTGGCGGTATTGAGAATTATTCAAGACATATATTAGGAAAAAAACCAGGAGAAGCACCTAATACCTTACTGGATTTTTTTCCTGATGATTTTCTGATGGTTATTGATGAATCACATATTGCAATTCCTCAGATAAGGGGAATGTATGAAGGTGATCGCTCAAGAAAGCAAACTCTGGTAGACTATGGATTTAGGCTTCCTTCAGCTTTAGATAATAGACCATTAAGATTTGAAGAATTTGAAGCAAAAGTGGGTAGAGTAATATTTACTTCAGCTACACCGAGTCCTTACGAGAGAAAAGCGAGCAGTCAGATAGTGGAACAAATAATAAGGCCTACCGGGCTGGTAGATCCGGAAGTCTCTGTAAGAAAAACAAGAGGTCAGATAGATGATCTAATATATGAGATAAAGAAAGTGGTGAGTAGAGGTGAAAGGGTTCTAGTAACTACTCTCACTAAAAGAATGGCAGAAGATCTAACTGATTATCTGTCGGGTAGAAAAATTAAGGTTAGGTATTTACATTCCACTATAGATACGTTGGAAAGAGTGGAAATATTAAGGGGGCTACGGACTGGAGAATTCGATGTGCTGGTGGGAATAAATTTACTGAGAGAAGGATTAGATCTCCCGGAAGTATCATTGGTGGCTATATTAGATGCGGACAAAGAGGGGTTTCTAAGGTCAGAAATATCACTTATACAGACTATTGGAAGGGCATCGAGAAATGTTAACGGAAAAGTTATAATGTACGCTGATTATATAACTAATGCCATAAAAAATGCATTATCTGAAACCAATAGGAGAAGAGACTTGCAAATTGAATATAATAAGAAGCATAATATTACACCTAAAACTATAAATAAAACCATATCTGACATATTATATAAAAGAGGAATAAAGACCAAAAAGGAAGCGAGAGCTGGTTTTAAAGTCGGTGAACAGAAAAAAAGATTCAGCGAAGATAAATTGCTGGATATGGACCCTTCTAAAGCAGCTAACATAATAAGTGGCCTGGAAGAGGAAATGTACCTGGAAGCGAGGGAATTGAATTTTGAAAAGGCTGCTGCTATAAGGGATGAAATAAAGAGGATAAAAAAAATAACTAATATAGAGGTTAAAAAATAATACTTATGAAAGAAGAAATAATAATAAAGGGCGCCAGGGAGCATAATCTTAAGAATATAAATTTAAGAATCCCTAGAAACAAGTTTATAGTTTTCACCGGCGTAAGCGGGTCAGGGAAATCATCACTGGCATTTGATACTATTTATGCTGAAGGACAGAGAAGATATGTAGAATCACTTTCTTCTTATGCAAGACAGTTTCTGGGACAGATGGAAAAACCCGATGTTGATCTAATAGAGGGCTTATCACCGGCGGTATCCATAGATCAGAAAGGTGTTTCTAAAAATCCCAGGTCTACAGTAGGAACAATAACCGAGATATATGATTATCTCAGGGTTCTATTTGCTCAAATCGGTATACCTTATTGTTATAAGTGCGGCAAGCTCATAACCAGGCAGACAGTAGATCAAATAGTGGATAGAGTGATGGAATTACCTGGAGGGATGAAATTTCAGGTCCTTTCGCCTATTATAAGGGGCAGAAAGGGTGAATATATAAAGACTTTCGAAAATGTCAAGAATAACGGATATGCAAGAGTCAGAATAGATGGCAAGGTTTATGAACTAGGGGAAGACTTTGATTTTAAATTAGATAAAAATGTTAAACATAATGTTGAAATTATAGTTGACAGACTAAAAATAAAACCGGATATAAAAAAAAGGCTTTCTGAAGATATTGAAATATCGCTTATAGAAAGCAGCGGCGTTGTATATATTCAACTGCTGGATTCTGGAGAAATACATAGCTTCTCTGAAAATTTCTCCTGTGTAGATTGTGGAATAGATTTTGAGGAACTTACCCCCAGGATGTTTTCTTTTAATAGCCCTTACGGAGCCTGCAGGGAGTGTGGCGGTCTGGGTATAAGTAAGGATATAGATCCTGATTTAATTGTAGAGCATCCTGAGTTAAGTATAATGGATGGCGCTATTCCTTTCTTTAATATGAGTTATTCAAATTATTATTCTCAGTTAATAAAAAGTCTGGCTGAAGAATATGAGTTTGATTTAAACACCCCTTTTAAAGATCTTGATGAATATGCAAAGAGGATAATCTTATATGGGACTGATGGAAGGCGGATAAAAATTAGTTATATAAGTCATAAGGGCAAAATAAGACATTATTACTTAAAATTTGAAGGTCTTGCCAATAATTTGAGTAGAAGATATCTGGAAACAGAATCTGAAAGTCAAAGAATTAAAATAGAGAAAATGATAAGCAGCAGACCATGCAGTGGGTGTAACGGTAAAAGACTCCGGCAGGAAAGCCTGGCAGTTAAAATTGGTTCCATATCTATAGCGGACTTTTGCGAAAAAACAATTGAAGAAGGTATTAAGTGGTTAAGATCACTTAAACTGACCGAAAGAGAAAAAATAATAGGTGAAAGACTGATTAAAGAAATTGTCGAACGGCTGAATTTTTTAAAAGATGTAGGTCTTAGTTACCTGACTCTGGATAGGAAATCCAGCACTTTATCCGCAGGTGAATCCCAGAGGATAAGATTAGCCACCCAGATTGGGTCAGGACTGGTGGGAGTTCTCTATATACTTGATGAACCAAGTATCGGTCTTCACCAGAGAGATAATAAAAAATTGATAAATGCCCTTAAGCGTCTAAGGGATCTGGGAAATACCATAATAGTAATAGAACATGACGAGGAAACCATAAGGAATTCAGATTTTGTAGTTGACATAGGACCAGGAGCTGGCGTACATGGTGGAGAAATTGTATACAGCGGAAAACTGGATGACATATATAACTGCGATAAGTCCATAACCGGAAAATATTTAAGTGGAGAAAGATTTATACCAATACCCGAAATAAGGAGAAACGGAAACGGTAAATATATAGTTATTAAAGGTGCCAGGGAACATAACTTAAAAAATATTGATGTACATATAGATCTGGGGAAAATAATTGCAGTAACCGGAGTTTCCGGGTCCGGTAAAAGCACCCTTGTAAATGAAATATTGTATCCGTCTCTTTCCAATTTGCTGATGAGAACAAACCGCAGTGCCGGTGCACATGACGGAATACTCAATTACCAGAATCTGGATAAGGTGATTGTTATTGATCAGTCTCCGATAGGAAGGACTCCCCGCTCAAATCCGGCAACATACACCGGTGTTTTCACCTATATCAGGGAGTTGTATTCGAGAACACATGACTCCAGAATTAAAGGCTACAAGCCTGGCAGATTTAGTTTTAATGTAAAAGGTGGAAGATGTGAAGCTTGTAGCGGGGATGGTCTCATAAAAATAGAGATGCATTTTTTGCCTGACATTTATATCCCCTGTGAGGTTTGTAAGGGAAAGAGATTTAAACGTGAAACTTTAGAAATAAGATATAAAGGGAAAAATATTGATGATGTTTTAAATATGACTGTTGAAGAAGCTATGAATTTTTTTAAAAACATTCCAAGAATCAATAAAAAACTGGAATTAATTAATGATGTAGGTTTAGGGTATATTAAAATAGGACAGCCTTCCACAACCTTATCCGGTGGAGAGGCACAAAGGGTTAAGCTTTCTACAGAACTTTCTAAAAAAAGCACAGGTAATACTTTATATCTGCTGGACGAGCCTACTACCGGACTGCATTTTGACGATATAAGTAAGTTACTGGCAATATTGAAAAGATTAGTGGACACAGGAAATACTATACTGGTAATCGAACATAATCTGGAAGTGATTAAGACTGCTGATTATATTATAGACCTTGGACCGGAAGGGGGAAATAAAGGCGGAAGAATTATTGCTCAGGGGACTCCCGAAGAAGTGGCAGAAAACAAAAATTCTTACACAGGAAATTTTCTAAAGATGTATATGGATAAAAATTTGGTTAAGGAACAACTATATGAATATGGTAGTAGTAGATAAAAAAATAAATGAAAATAATTATCAGGGGTATGAAATAAAGGGACTTTTAAAGATACTGCCGAAGAAGTCCGGGGTGTATATTTTTAAAAATTCTAAAGGCAAAATCATATATATTGGTAAAGCAAAAGATCTTTACAGCCGGATAAAAAGCTATTTTCAAGATAGAAGTGACAACTTTTTATATGCTAAGCCTTTAGATTTTGCAAAAAAAATTAAATCTATAGATTATATAGTTACAGATAATGAAACAGAAGCGCTAATACTTGAAGGTAGTTTAATTAAGAAAAATAAACCAAAATATAATATAGATTTAAAAGATGATAAGTCATATCCATTTATTGCGGTTACGGTTGACGAAAAATTCCCCAGGGTGTTTTTAACCAGAAATAGGAATATTAAAGGTGCAAAATATTTCGGGCCTTATACTGATGCGGGAGCTGTGAGAAAAACTCTGGAATATTTAAGAAAAATATTCCAAATAAGGGATTGCAAGAAAGCCAGGCCAGGTAAAAGTAAAAATATACCCTGTCTTAATTACCATATTAAATTATGTCCGGCTCCATGCACTGGCAATGTTTCTCAAGAAGAATATGGCAGGAATATTGACTTTACAATGTTATTTCTAAAGGGAAAAGATAGAACTATTATTGACCGGTTAAAAGCAAAAATGGAGCAGTATTCAAAGAATAGAGAATTTGAAAAAGCAGCAGAACTTAAGAATAAAATAGAGGATATTAATAAACTTCATAAAGACCAAAAAATATTCTTTACCGATGAAAGTACATGGGATTTTATTTCTACTGCCAGAGATGCAGATGACGCAGTTATAAGTCTATTTACTTATAGATCAGGAGTACTGGCAGTTGTTAATAATTTTATTATAAATAACACCAGATATTTTAAGGATGATGAAATTTTATCCGGCTTTATTGAAAATTATTATTCAAACATAAACAATATTCCATCTAAGATTTTTTGTCCTTTTGAGATTGAAAACACAGAATTGATATCAAAGTGGCTGACTGAAAAGAAAGGTAGAAATATAGAAATAAGAGTCCCAAAGATTGGTGAGAAGAAAAAAATAATGGAGATGGTAGTAAGAAATTCAAGGTTATACCTGGAGAAAAAAAGGTTTGAGAAAAGTACCGGGATGAGTCAAGTTTATAAAAACTTTGTCAAGTTAAAGAAAGTTCTTGGATTGGTGAATATTCCCAGAAGAATAGAATGTTTTGATATTTCCAATCTAAAAAATACATTCCCTGTGGGGTCAATGTCTGTTGCTCTGGATGGTAAACTACTAACGGATGATTATAGATATTTTAAAATAAAAACAGTAGCCAGTCAGGATGATTGCAAAATGATGGAAGAAATTGTTAGCAGAAGGTTAAGATATCTGGAAGAAAAGGAAATAAAAAAAGGAAACAGCTTCTATGAAAAACCTGATTTAATAATAATCGATGGCGGCAAGGCGCAATTTAATACTGCAAGTAAATTAATAAGTGACAAGCAAATACAGGGTGTTGGTATCATCAGCATTGCAAAAAAAGAAGAAACAATATTCTGCAGGAAATATCCTGATGGAATTAAGCTTGATTTAAGTGATAATTGTATGCGCGTTCTTATAAAGGTCAGGGATGAAGCTCACAGATTTGCTGTAAACTACCACCGGCGGTTAAGGGGTAGGAGTATGACCGATTCTCTGCTGGACGGGATAAAGGGTATAGGGGAAAAAAAGAAGAAATATATTTTTGAAAACATAAGCTCAATTGAAGAGTTAAAAAGCAAGACCATAAAGGATTTGATGAATATAAAGGGATTAAATTATAAAGATGCAACTAATATATACAGAAATATCCATAGATAAGGGATAAGATGGTCAATCTGCTAAAATGGTTTTTAAATTGGCTGATACTTACTTTTTCTATAGCAGTTGCTTCATATTTTTTACCATTTATATATATATCAGGAGATACCATCTGGGATAAATTTAAGCTCTCTTTTCTAGCTGGTTTACTTCTGGGTTTATTAAATCTACTGGTTAAGCCTATTGTTAAAATCTTATCTCTACCCATCAATATATTAACTCTGGGAATTTTCAATATTATTATAAATGCGGGTATGTTATGGATTGTAGATTCAATTATTAAAGGATTGGAAATAGAAGGTTTCTGGGGATATGTCTGGAGCTCTATAGTTATCAGCATTATCAGTATAGTAGTTTCTAAAATTATTTTCTTTAGAGAAAAAAAAGATTAAAAAGATTAAAATAGTATATATTTCAAGCGTATGTTCTGATATTCTAAAAAAAGAAATATGATCACAAAGAAAGAAAAAATAGAAAGTAAAATAAAAATAGTTATAATTACCGGATTATCTGGAGCTGGAAAGACAGAAGCCCTTAGGTACTTTGAGGATGCGGGCTATTATTGCATAGATAATTTACCAGCCTATCTTTTATTGAATCTTATTGATTATTTCTCTATGGAGGACAGGAATATTAACAAAGTAGCCTTTGCAATAGATTTAAGAAGCGGGTATTTTTTTAACGAAATATACAAGACCCTGGATAAACTTAATGAGAGAAAAATAGATTATAAAATCCTGTTTTTAGAAGCTTCCAGGAGCGCAATAGTAAAAAGATATTCTTTAACCAGAAGAAAGCATCCGTTAGTAGAGAATGGCGATCTTGGGAGTGGAATTGAAAGAGAAATTGAAAAAATGAACAGGCTTAGAGAAATAGCTGATGTTGTAATAGATACCTCCCTATTAAATTCAAAAGAGCTGCGGATGGCTATAACAGAACGCATGATGTCCGCTGTTGAAAAGAGTAAACTTCTGCAAATATCAATTACTTCATTTGGATATAAATACGGATTACCTGAGGGTGTGGATATGGTGATGGATGTAAGATTTCTGCCAAATCCATTTTATAATGAGGAATTAAAAGATGTGGATGGGAGAGATAAAAAAGTGATTGATTTTGTCTTATGCCGGGAAGAAACAAAGGAATTTCTGCGTATGTTTGAAAAGATGCTGGACTTTTTAATTCCCAATTATATTGCGGAGGGGAAAAGCTATTTAGGTATAGGCATAGGATGCACAGGCGGGAAACACCGGTCAGTAGTGCTATCAGATAAAATATATGAATATTTGAAGTTAAAAGGTTATTCTATAAAATTATTCCATAAAGATATTGGTAAGAACAATTAATCTTACCAGAAATAACTTACGTTTCTAAGACCAATCAGAGATATTTTTTTTATAAATATTTTTTTAAAGATTTGCTTTATTGATTTAGGTAAATTTGTTAAAATTACACGGTTTATACTTAGTTAGAAGTATTTTAAATTTGTATAAAATAGGTCTAATCTTTGATTATTATGTTTTAGTAAAGGGGGAATAGAAATGGCAATAAAAGTAGGAATCAATGGATTTGGAAGAATAGGGAGACAGTTTTTAAGAGCGAAATTAAAGTATGATAAGGATAATAATATGGATATCGTGGGTATAAATGATCTTTATGACTCAAAAACTCTTGCCCATCTCCTGAAATATGATTCAATATATAGAACTCTGGATGCTGAGATTAAAGCCGGGGATGATTACATAGAAGTTAATGGTGAAAAAATAAAGATTACATCTATCAAAGACCCCGGAATGCTCCCATGGAAGGACCTGGGGGTTGATGTTGCTCTGGAATCTACAGGAATATTCAGAACCAGAGAGGATGTTACCAGGCATTTGACTGCCGGAGCTAAAAAGGTGGTAGTCACTGCGCCCTGCAAAAAGGACGGAGCAGATATCACAATGGTGCTGGGGGTAAATCATAACAAGTATAATAAAGACGAGCATAATATAATTTCAAACGCTTCTTGCACCACAAATGCACTTGCGCCATTATGCAAGGTTCTGCATGATAATTTTGTTATAGAGAATGGTTTTATGACTACCATACACGCTTATACTAATGATCAGAGAATCCTGGATCTGCCTCATAAGGATTTAAGAAGAGCCAGAGCGGCAGCCTTATCGGCTATACCTACATCAACCGGTGCTGCAAGTGCAATAGGTTTAGTAATTCCTGAACTGAACGGTAAGCTTGATGGTATGGCAGTTAGAATCCCAATACCGGTAGGTTCAATAGTTGATTTAACGGTAAAAGTTGAAAAGGACTTCTCGGTTGAAGATGTAAATAGTGCTTTTAAAAAAGCTTCAAAAGATCCGGAATTTAAAGGTGTCTTAAGATATTGTGAAGATCCAATCGTATCTGCAGATATTATAGGTGATGCTCATTCCACAATTTTTGATGCTCTAAGTACTTTAAAGCAAGATAATTTGATTAAAGTTTTATCATGGTATGATAATGAGTGGGGATATTCAAGCAGACTATATGATGTAATTAATTTTATTATGGAATAATTAGTAAATAGATTTAAATAATAAATAACCGGGGTTTTGAAGCCTCGGTTATTTGTGAAATAAGGCTTTGGTGGTGAGAATGTTTAATAAAAAAACAATAGAAGATATTGATGTTAAAAATAAAAAAGTATTGGTCAGAGTGGATTACAATGTTCCTCTGGACAGTGAGTTGAATGTTGCTGATGATACAAGAATCAGACTATCCTTACCAACTATTAATTATCTGATTAAAAACAATTCTAAGGTTATTTTGATGTCACATCTGGGCAGGCCAAAAGGGGAGGCTGAAAATAAATTCAGTCTGGATCCAGCAGCAAAAAGGCTGGAGCAACTGACTGGTAAGAAAGTTAAGAAATTTGACCAGATTTATTCGGTGCAAATTAAAGAATATGTAGATACTGAAATGGATTATGGAGAAATTGTAATGCTTGAAAATCTGAGGTTTGATCCCGGAGAAAAGGCGAATAGTAATGAATTTTCCAAATCGCTTGCTTCTCTAGCAGACATATATGTCGATGATGCTTTCGGTGCAGCGCATAGAGTTCATGCATCTGTTGCGGGAGTAACCAAATACCTTCCAGCGGTAGCAGGATTTCTAATGAAGAAAGAAATTGAGATTTTAACATCTCTTCTGGAATCACCGCAGAGGCCTTTTCTAACTATCCTTGGAGGAAGCAAGGTTTCGGACAAAATAAAGGTTATAAAAAACTTGTTAGGTAAAGTGGATAGCTTAATATTAGGCGGGGGAATGACCTATACTTTCTTAAAAGCGCAGGGTTATGAGGTAGGTAAATCAATTTGTGAAGAAGATCAGATTAGTTTTGCAAAAGAAATGCTTGCCCTGGCCAAAAAAAATAATGTTAATTTAGTACTGCCTGTGGATATTGTTGTTGCAAAAGAATTTGATGGTGACGCAGAAAAAAAACTGGTATCCGTACAATCAATACCGGTAGATTGTATGGGTCTGGATATTGGAGATAAAAGTGTAGAATTATTTAAAAAAGAAATTTCAGGTGCCAGGACTATTTTCTGGAATGGTCCTGTAGGTGTTTTTGAATGGGATAATTTTTCATACGGAACCAGGAGCATCGCTTACGCAATTGCCGGAAGCACGGCAGTTACCGTGGCTGGTGGTGGAGATACACTGGCGGCATTAAAAAAATATAATCTATCCTCAAAATTTTCACATGTTTCAAGTGGTGGGGGAGCTGCTATGGAACTCATTGAGGGTAAGGAACTACCGGGTGTAATCTCTCTTTTAGATAAATAATTGAAAATAATGTAAATTATTTTGAAAGGAATTATAGAAATGAGGAAGCCTTTTATAGCTGGAAACTGGAAAATGAACATGACTCATTTGGAAGCTGTAAATTTTATGCAGGATCTAAGATATAAGTATAAGAATAAAAATAATTGTGAAGCAGCAGTCTGCCCGCCTGCAACAGCTTTAAAGAGCGTAAAAACTATAATTGACAGTGATAATCTTGAAGTTAAGCTTGGCGCACAGAATATGTATTACCAGTCTAGAGGTGCTTTTACAGGGGAGATTTCACCAGAAATGCTAAAAGCATTGGGTGTTGAATATGTAATAATTGGTCATAGTGAAAGAAGGCAGTATTTCGGTGAGACTAATGAGAGTGTTAACAGAAAAGTAAAAGCTGCTTTTAACACAGACTTGAAGTCCATTATGTGTATTGGCGAGTCGTTGAAAATAAGAGAAAGTGGTAAGACTGAGGAGTTTGTTATGAACCAGCTGAAAGAATGTCTGGTGGGTATTGATGAAGAGTATATTGTTGATCTTACTATAGCCTATGAACCAATCTGGGCTATTGGTACCGGTAGAACTGCGACATCGGAAGATGCAAATGATATGTGCCTGGCTATAAGAAGGAAGATAGAAGAACTTTACAATAAAAAGATTTCTGAAATTATAAGAATTCAGTACGGTGGAAGTGTTAAACCCTCCAATATTTCAGAACTTATGAACATGTCAGATATTGACGGCGCATTGGTTGGCGGCGCGAGTTTGGAAGTTGATGATTTTATAGCAATAATTAATTATTAGGATAGCAGTGACACATAGAGCTAAAACAATAAAACCAATTTGTTTAATAATATTAGATGGCTGGGGTCTTTCCGCCCAAATTGACGGCAATGCTATTAGACTTGCTAAAACTCCTCACATGGATAATAATTATAAAATTTATCCCAATACCAGACTGGATGCATCAGGAGAAGCGGTAGGACTTCCAGAAGGTCAAATGGGAAATTCAGAAGTAGGTCATCTAAATATTGGAGCGGGAAGAGTTGTATACCAGGAATTAACCCGAATAAGTAAAGAAATTAAAAACGGCGCTTTTTTTAAAAATAAAGTATTAATTAAAACCATCGAAAATGTAAAAAAAAATAATAGCAGTCTCCATCTGATGGGACTGGTATCAGATGGTGGTGTGCATAGCCATATAGAACACCTTAAAGCATTAATTAATCTGGCCAATGACAATAAAATAAAAAATTTATTTATACATGCTTTTCTTGATGGAAGAGATGTTCCTCCCAGAAGTGCAATACCATATCTGAAGGAAATAGATTATTATTTAAAGAAAAAAGGAATTGGTGAGATTTCGTCGGTTAGTGGGAGATATTATAGCATGGACCGGGATAATAGATGGGACAGGGTTAAAAAAAGCTATGATACTCTGGTATACAGAATTGGGGAAAAATTTAAAACGGCTGCCGATATTGTTGAAAGATCTTATTGTAATAATATAGATGATGAATTTGTTGTCCCATCTATAGTTAGAAGCAGAGATGAAGAAAAGGCGAAGATTAAATCAGGAGATTCTGTAATATTCTTTAATTTCAGGTCTGATAGGGCAAGACAGTTTACAAGAGCATTTATAAGTGAAAGTTTTAATGAATTTGATAGAGGTGAAAAACCACCAGGAGCTCATTTTGTATGTATGACTCAATATGATAAAACATTTAACGTTCCTGTGGCCTTCCCTTCCCAGGAGATCAAAAATACTTTAGGAGAGGTTATATCAAATAATAATTTAAGACAATTAAGGATTGCTGAGACTGAAAAATATGCTCATGTCACTTTCTTCTTAAATGGTGGTATTGAAAAACCATTTAAAAGCGAGGATAGAGTATTGATTCCTTCTCCTAAGGTTGTGACCTATGACTTAAAGCCGGAAATGAGTGCTTTTGAAGTTACAGATGTTGTGGTAGATAAGATTAAATTAAGGAAATATGATGTAATAATATTAAATTATGCAAACCCGGATATGGTAGGACATACTGGCTACATTGATGCCGCTATAAAAGCCATTGAAACAGTGGACAGGTGTGTGGGAAGGGTAGTTGAAGAATTAAATAAAAATGGTGGACTGGCAATAATGACTGCGGATCATGGTAATGCAGAGGAAATGATATGCTCTATTGATAGGAAGACTATAACTGCGCACTCTACATCGCCAGTGCCTTTTATAATTGGTGATTCAAAAATAAAGCTAAAAAATTGCAGCCATAATTTTAAATTAAGTGATATTGCCCCTACAATATTGGATTTTTTAAAAATAGAAAAACCAGAGGAAATGACAGGGGAATCTCTTATATTTAATTAAATTCCTATTTTTTGAGTAGAAGTTTTATAATAACTCTTATAGTAAAAATGTGTTTTTAATATATTAGTTTTTTGGTAAGATATAGGCTAAAAGCCAATTTGTGTTTATTATGATTTTGGAGGAAGTATAAATATGGGTTCTGTTTTTCTGAATATTTTGTTGACGATTCATATTATTGCCAGTGTGGGGCTAATATTGTTAATCTTGTTACATGCCGGGAGAGGTGGAGGTATCTCTGGTTTATTCTCTGGCATGGTAGAAACTTTTGACGGTGCAGGAATTGTTGAAAAAAATCTTGACAGGATTACAGTTATACTAAGCCTGGTTTTTGTAATTACAACTATAATGTTATTTATTTTTTTATAGATTAATAGAAATTGCAGGATTATTTAAGACGAAAGGAGGCTTTAAAATAAAAAATCTTGTAATGCAATAAGAATGGTAAAAAAAGGAGGCTTCAATGAAAATTAATAAAAAGCTGTGTATTGCAATCATAATAATAGCCATAGTAGCACTGGTAAGTTCAGTTTTTATTGGTTGTAAGAAAGAAGAGAAAGCCGGGGGAACAATGAGGCTCATGATCGCTGAGCCGGTATCTCTTGACCCGCCAAACTGCTTTGAAAGCGAGGGAATACAGGTAGTAAGGCAAATTTGGGATGGACTGGTAAAATATGATCCTGAGACTCTGGAAGTAGTTCCAGCTATCGCAGAATCGTGGGACATCAGCGATGATAGTCTTGTTTACACCTTTAAATTAAAAAGAGGTGTGAAGTTCCACAGTGGTAGAGAAGTTACTGCAGAAGATTTTATTTATTCGTGGTCCAGAGTTGCATATAAAGATACAGCATCTTACCTTGCATATCATTTGGATCCTATAGAAGGATACGAGGAGTTGCAAGAAGGAACGGCTGATACTCTCTCAGGTATGAAGGCATTGGATAAATATACTCTGGAAGTAACCTTAAGGTATCCCTATGGTGATTTTATAAAGACCCTGGGTCATGTAGTATTTTATCCTGTAGCTAAAGAAGATGTTGAAGAATGGGGGGATGAATATGCAGAACATGTAAATGGTACCGGTGCATTCAAGTTTGTGGAGTGGAAACATGACCAGTATATTGAACTTGAAAGAAATGATGATTATTATGGAAACAATGCTTTACTGGAAAAGGTAAAATATGCGATCTTTGCAGATGAGGATACTGCATTTCTGGAGTTTAAAGCAGGAAACTTAGAATATACTCGAATTCCACTAGGAAAAATACAGTCTACGTTAGGTGATCCAGAGCTTGGAGACCAGGCTATAATAAAGCCATCACTTGCCATTTATTATTTTGCCATGAATGTACAGATTGAACCATTCAAGGATAATCTGGCACTCAGGGAAGCTGTAAATTATGCCATTGACAGACAGAACATTGTAAATGTACTGAGCGAAGGAGTTCCGACTCCGGCAACAGGTTTTGTACCGCCAGGGATACCTGGATTTCAGGAAGATGCAATGAAATATACTTATGATGTGGAAATGGCAAAACAGAAGCTTGAAGAAGCTGACTATCCCGGTGGGGAAGGTCTGCCAACTATAAAATTTGGAATAAATATTGGATCAGGCCATGAATTAATTGCCGAGGCTATGCAGGCTGACCTGGCAGAAATAGGCATAGATGTAGAAATAGTAGGAATGGAATGGGGAACAGCACTTGAAGCTTTCAAGAATGGAGAAATTGGGTTCTTCAGGCTAGGATGGTTAGCTGATTATCCTATAATGGATAATTTCTTATTCCCGCTGTTCTATTCTGAGTCAGCAGATAATTACTCTGGATATGTGAATCTTGAAGTAGACCAGATGTTACTTGATGCAAGAAAAATTGCTGATGATGAGGAAAGATATGCCAAATATAGAGAAGTTGAAAAAAAGATATTAGAAGATTCTGCTTTTGCTCTTGTTTACTTCTATGGAACCAGGCGTATTACTCAGTCTTATGTTAAAGGTTTCTATCTAACCAGTATGGAAGATTATGACCTCAGCAAAGTATGGTTGGAGAAAGAATAAAGGAAAAAAAGCTATAAGAGTAAGAAGAAGTTTTAAGGGTATTTTAAGTGATAACTACCTTTGAAAACTTTTTAAAATTATTAAAGCAGCCTACGCTATAATCATGGTGTAGGCTGCGTATTGATAGAACCTGAAATGGTTATATAATAAAAAAATGTTATTTTACATAATAAGACGAATACTACAAATTATCCCGGTTATAATTGGAGTTACATTGATATTATTTATATTGTTGTATGTCATTCCTGAAGACCCTGCCAAACTGATCCTTCAAAAAGGCGCTACTGAACAAGCTTTAGAAAACTTAAGGGCTAAGATGGGTATAGATAAGCCACTTTATATTCAATATTGGAGGTATGTAAAACAATTAGCAAAAGGGGATCTGGGCACATCTTACAGATACAGGAGGTCAGTAAATAGCATACTGGCAGAGCATTATCCGAATTCAGTAAAATTAGCACTTGCTGCAATCATAATTGAAATTATTATTGGAATAATTGCAGGAATAATATCTGCTGTAAAAAAATATAGTATCTGGGATACTCTGGTCACGGTCTCTACTACCCTTGCTGTATGTGTGCCTGTCTTCTGGTTAGGAATGATGCTCCAGGTGATTTTTGGTTTAAATCTTAGTATATTACCTATGTCTGGAATGGGTGATGGTAGTATCAGGTATTATATACTGCCAGCGGTTACCCTGGCGTCAGTATCAACCGCATTTGTCGCCAGAATGACCAGGAGCAGTATGCTGGAAGTTATGTCCAATGATTATATAACAACAGCTTATGCCAAAGGATTGTCACAGTTTAGAGTAACTGTAAAACATGCTTTAAAAAATGCACTTATACCTGTAGTAACACTAATTGGATTGGATTTAGGGACTCTTATGGGTGGAGCGATTCTTACAGAGACAGTTTTTAACTGGCCTGGTGTAGGAAGAGTTATTTATCTGGCAATATTGCAGAGAGATGCTCCTGTAGTAATTGGTGGAACTTTAATTCTGGTGCTTATTTTTGTAATTATGAATCTTATAGTTGATATTGTATATGCATGGCTGGATCCCAGAATTAGATATCATAAAAAAGAAATAAGTGTATAAATTTAAATATATACCCTGAGAGAAAAATGGAAAAGGAAAATATTAAAGTTATAGATGAGGTAATAACTGAAAAAAAATATACCAAGTCCTCCTTATACAAAGATGCCTGGAAAAGATTGAGAAAAAATAAACTGGCAATGCTTGGGCTGGGAATTGTAATAGTGCTGATACTAATTGCAATCTTTGCATCTTTTATTGCTCCGTATAATCCTATTGAAAGATTAAAAGAAGAATCATCACTTTCTCCAAGCAGAATACATCTTTTTGGTACTGATTTATTAGGAAGAGATATTTTTAGCAGAGTAATATATGGCAGTAGGATTTCAATAGTAGTAGGTGTTGTTGCTGTAGGTATATCGGTTGTTATAGGTCTGTTTCTAGGTGCATTATCGGGATATTTCGGAAATATACCCGACGCTTTTATAATGAGAATTGCAGATATATTTTTTGCTTTTCCTTATATTTTAGGAGCTATAGCCATAATGACTGTACTTGGTCCGGGTATTGTAAATATATTTATTGCTATAGGTATTTTAGGATGGGCTTCTTTCGCCAGAATTTTAAGAGGTTCAATATTATCAATAAAAAATAAGGAATATATTGAAGCAGCAAAAGCCCTCGGGGCAAGTAATTATAGAATTATCACTAAACATATTTTCCCAAATGCATTTGCTCCAATTATAGTTTATGCCACTATGAATATAGGAACTGCAATCATTGTCGAAGCAGCACTTAGTTTTTTAGGATTAGGAGTTCAACCGCCAACGCCGGCTTGGGGAAAAATGCTTTCTGAATCTCTTGATTATATTGATATTGCTCCATGGATGATGTTATTCCCTGGACTGGCCATTGTTATAACTGTGCTTGGTTTTGTGTTGCTTGGAGACGGCTTGAGAGATGCTTTTGATCCAAGATTGAGATAAAAGGAAAAAGAATAATTATATAAGCAAAGTAATAGAAAATGTTATTAAATAATAAAGTTTTAGAGATAAAAAATTTAAAAACTTATTTTTTTACCGATGAAGGTATAGTAAAAGCTGTTGATGGAATAAGTTTTGACCTTAAGGGTGGTGAAACTCTAGGGATAGTAGGTGAGACAGGTTCTGGAAAAAGTGTTACAGCACTTTCCATATTGAAATTAATTCCTCAACCACCAGGAAAAATAGTAAGTGGTGAAATAATTTTTGATGGCAAGGATTTACTGAAGATAAACCTTAAATCACTCCAGAGTTACAGGGGAAATAGAATTTCTATGATTTTCCAGGATCCAATGACTTCATTGAATCCAGTCTATACCATTGGTAACCAAATAATGGAATCGGTAATTATACACCAGAAATTGAGTAAAGAATCAGCAAAAAATGAAGCATTAAGACTTTTAGAAACGGTGGGCATTGCGGAAGCAAGAAAGAGATTTGTCAGTTACCCCCATGAATTTAGCGGAGGTATGCGCCAGAGGGTCATGATAGCTATGGCTATAGCAAATGCTCCGGATATATTAATAGCAGATGAACCTACAACAGCTCTTGATGTGACAATACAGGCTCAAATACTGGAACTAATTGATGAGCTTAAATATAAAACAAATTCATCAATTATTTTAATTACCCATGATTTAGGAGTTGTAGCAAAATATGCAAATAGGGTAATGGTGATGTATGCAGGAAAAACAGTAGAATTTTCTACAGTAGATAAAATTTACTACAGGCCGCTGCATCCTTACACATTAGGACTTATGAATTCAATTACAAGGCTGGATGAAGAAAAGAAAGGAAGATTAAAACCGATAGAAGGATCACCACCAAGTCTTATAGATCTGCCCAGAGGCTGTACATTCAGGGATAGATGTGTTTACAGTAAGGATGAATGCAGAAGAAAATATCCTTCTTTAATTGAAATCGAAGAGGAGCACTTTGTAGCTTGCTTTAAGTCAAAAGAGATATTAGAAAATAGGATTAAACAAAGTAGTTAGAGTAAAATCTCATGAAAAATAATATTTTACTGGAAGTAAGGAAATTAAAAAAATATTTTTATTTAAGAACTGGATTTTTATTTCAAAAGAACGTTGAAATAGTCAAAGCTGTCGATAATATTAGTTTTTATATTAAGAAGGGGGAAACTTTTGGACTGGTAGGAGAGAGTGGTTGCGGAAAGTCAACTACTGCAAGAGTTATACTTAAGTTAACCCTGCCTACCGGGGGATCGGCTATATATAATAATATGGATCTTTTTAAACTTAATAAAAGGCAAATGTTTAAAGCCAGAAGAGAGATACAGATAATTTTTCAGGATCCATATGCTTCACTTTCACCAAGGATGACTATAGGAGATATTATAAACGAGCCGATGGAAATACATAAGATCGGTAATAAAAAAAGCAGAATGAAAAAAGTAAAAGAATTATTGCATGTAGTTGGGCTTAATCCCGAGCATATAAATAGATATCCTCATGAATTTAGCGGTGGTCAAAGACAAAGGATTGGGGTTGCAAGAGCTCTGGCTTTAACTCCAAAACTACTATTGTGTGATGAACCTGTATCTGCTCTTGATGTATCTGTCCAGGCCCAGATTTTAAACTTGTTGTCCGATTTGCAGAAAGAATTTAATCTGACATACTTGTTTATCGCACACGATCTTTCCGTGGTAAAACATGTAAGTGATAGAGTAGGTGTGATGTATCTTGGTAAACTTGTCGAAGTTGCCAAAAGTGAAGATTTATATATAAATCCATTTCATCCCTATACAATGGGGCTATTATCTGCAATTCCCATTCCCGATCCTGAGATGGAAAGAAAGAGGAAAAGAATTGTTCTGGAGGGTGATGTGCCAAGTCCCATTGACCCTCCTTCAGGATGCCGCTTTCATCCAAGATGTCCAAATGCCCAGGACATTTGTAGCAGGGAAGAACCTGAACTGAAGGATTATTCCAAAAATGAAAATGAGCATCTTGCCGCATGTTTTTTTGCCGGAAAACATATTTAGGATAAAAAAGCTAGAATTTTTAATAAAAATTTGGTTTACTAAAAAAGATTAATTATAATAATAAACTTTTACGAGCGGAAAAGTGAATAAATCAAATAAAAAAATAATACTAACTGTTTTACTGATTCTGATATTTATAAGTATTTTTATGTATTCGTGTGAATATAATGATCTGGGGCTATTTACTACACTGGACGATGAAGAGGAAACCGGTAATGGGAAAAATGCTGTTAAAGATTTGGATGTTAATAGTAAGGAATTTTTCCTTGAATTAAAAGGAAAACAAAAAAATAAAAATCTTTTAGATGATGTTAATGTCAGAAAGGCTATATTTTATGCAATAGATAGAGAAAAAATTGTTAATAAACTACTTGGTGAATATGGCGAGGTGCTTGATAGTTTATTTGCAAAAGATTCTTATTATTATCACCCGGCCTGGTCAGAATATAACTATGATTTAGGCAAGGCAAAAGAGTTTTTAAGTAAGGAAGGATATGGTGTTGATAATCCACTATATATCACTATAGGCTCTGTAAGTCGTAATAGCACAAAACAAATGATAAAGGAAATGATTAAAAAAGATCTGAGCAAAATTGGAATAGAAATATGGATTTTCAATAAGCCTTCCGAAGAATGGTATCAGGATTGTGTCATGAAAGGTAATTATGAACTTGGTGTGTGGGCAATAGAAAATTCTTATGGCAGTAAATTAAATTGTATGTTTAGTTCAGAGAAAATACCTTGTTATGAGACAGAGGAGAATAAAGATTGTGCAAATTTTTATTGGTATAATAATTTGAATGCTGATGAAGTTTTAACAAAGATTATAAATGAAAACGATACTGTAAGGAAGAAAGAGTTATTTCAGGATTTTCAGGATATCCTGGCCCGGGATGCGGTGGTACTACCACTGTACAGCAGGTTATTTGCTATTGCTTATAATAACAAAAAGATAAAGGACATAGATTTTAGTATTAAAAATAATAAAATCTTTTTTAACATTGAAAATTGGGTATTGCCTGATAAAGAACAAATTGGTGCAGATGAACTGAATGAAATTGATGTTGGGTATAAAGGTGAAAATTATATACTTTCAAATCCACTTGATTTAGATTATATAAGTAACCTGGTATTGAAAGGTCTTTGGGAGATTAATGAAAAAGGAGATTACGAACCAGTACTGGTAGAAGAGGATTATGTTTCATTTAATGATATTATAGCCAGTATACCCAGTTTGGAAAAAAAGGTTACGCTTAAGAATAAAATATTCTGGCAAGACGGAACTCTCATAACTTCTGAGGATGTAAAGTATACCTATGATGTCATATTGAGAAATGACAGTATAATAAATATTGACGAAGATTATTCCAGGATAGAAAGAATAGAGATAATAAATGAGGAAGAGTTCAATATTGTTTTTAACGAAAATGTTAAAGACTGGAAGAAGCTTTTCGGTATTATTTTTCAGGAAGGATCATTAGAAGATATGGATATATGCAATTTTTCGGTGGAGGATATTATAGCTAACGGCCCTTATAAAATAGCGGAGTATGTAAATGGAGAGTATTTATTATTAGAAAAAAACGATTTTTATTTTGGGGAAGCACCAGAAATAGATCACATTAGAATTTTATTTGATACCGATTTTAATAACCTTGTTAGCATGCTTAAGAGTGAAGAGATAGACTTGCTTAATATTAGATATTTTGACCTGGAATTAATGAGAAAATTAGATGAAAATGAAGATTTGAATTTGTGGGTGAAGCCAGGTAACATACTGGAACATCTAGCTATCTGCCTAAAACCAGTGGAAGGTTGACAACTCCCCATTGCTAAAGCAAGGGGATTCTCCAACTTATACCGCCATCGGCTTTCGTATTAGGAGTTCCTGCTTCACTGTGGAAGCCAACGCTTCCACTCCACAGGCTATTACCGAATGTCCTTCGGCCAGGATGTTTATGCTTGCGTTTAAATCGGCATTTTCTGTATGCCCGCAATTTACACACTGAAACTCTTCCAGTTTTACTCTGTTATCCTTTGCAATATAGCCGCAGATTCTGCATTTTAGGCTAGTATTCTTTGGGGATATTAGTATTAGTCTTCCACCTCTCCAATCTA
>JABUBN010000006.1_pt1 | contig 131466 bp, 107 predicted proteins | sample 7240341 | NCBI WGS metagenome assembly JABUBN01 (sample SAMN07256345, study PRJNA390944) | subsurface metagenome | isolation source: Methane hydrate marine sediment | place: Pacific Ocean: Eastern North Pacific, ODP site | reverse complement strand
ATATGCACTTCTGGCATATTTTACACATCCTGGCCATATTAATCTTTGCAAACTACGGTAACCTTATATGGTGCGCCTGGAGGGATTCGAACCCCCGACGCACGGATTCGAAGTCCGACGCTCTATCCACTGAGCTACAGGCGCAAATTTTAAAAAATGGGGTGAGAAACGGGGATCGAACCCGCGACCCCAGGATCCACAATCCTGTGCTCTACCAACTGAGCTATTCTCACCATTTAAATTTTCAAATCAAATACTGAAAGTAAAATTACCCAATATTGTCTGGCAATCTCAAACTTCTGGTACGCCAGGAGGGATTCGAACCCCCGACCCACGGATTAGAAGTCCGTTGCTCTATCCAGCTGAGCTACTGGCGCAAAATCTTTATAAATTATTATAGCAAATTAAAATTTATTATAAAAAAGTGCAGTTAATTCCTGCATATACCTAAAGCCAGAGTAATATCGTACCAATTATTTACTTCTTCCTGATAATGTATAAAAAACCACGGTCAATACAAAAACCTTAAAGAATAAAAATGGAGCGGGAAACGGGACTCGAACCCGCGACCCTCAGCTTGGAAGGCTGACGCTCTAGCCAACTGAGCTATTCCCGCCCGAAATGGTCGGGGTGAGAGGATTTGTTCTTTCGTCTCACTCCGTTCGCTCACGTAAACGCGGACTCCTTCATCTAAAGATTCAGTCCGTCCTTTCAAATCCTGCAAACATGCACCAACGGCATGTTTCCCCTAATTACCCCTACTGTATCTGGCATTCTACCAATACAAACCTGGTCGGGGTGAGAGGATTTGTTCTTTCGTCTCACTCCGTTCGCTGCAGAGACGCGGACTCCCGCCGCTATCGCTCTGGTCCGTCCTTTCAAATCCTGCAAACATGCACCAATGGCATGTTTCCCCTAATTACCTCTACTGTATCTGTCATTCTACCAATACAAACCTGGTCGGGGTGAGAGGATTTGAACCTCCGACCCCCTGCTCCCAAAGCAGGTGCGCTAAACCAAACTGCGCTACACCCCGATTACAAGAGCTAACATTTTAGCAGAAAGAATAATATCATAATTCTATAAATTTACAATAAACTTGTACAATGCCCTAAGAGCTTTCCCCCTGTGACTGATATTATTTTTTTCCTTTTGTGTCAACTGGGCCATTGTTTTTTTGTACCCTGTTGGAATGAAAATACAATCATAGCCAAAACCACCAGTACCCTTTTCCTCAAAACCTATAAAACCCTCGCAAACACCTCTGGTTTCAAAAATAGAGCCCTTTCCCGGGTCCCATAGCGCTATGCTGCAGATAAACCTGGCTGTCCTGTCGGAAATCTTTGTTACATTTTCCATTTCCTTAAGCAGTTTATCTCTATTTTGCTTATCTGTGGCATCTACCCCAGTATATCTTGACGATTTTACTCCAGGCCTGCCTCCTAAAAAATCAACCTCCAGCCCTGAGTCATCAGCAAGGGTAATTCTATTTGTATGAAAAGAAATACTCCTGGCCTTAAGTCTCGCATTCTCTAAAAAGCTGCTTCCTTTCTCCTCCACATCCGGAAACTTTTTAAAATCTTTAAAAGTCAGCCATTCTACTTTCGGTAAGTCATGGTAAAATGATTTTATCTCTCTGATCTTACCTGTATTCTTTGAAGCAATAACTATCTGCAATAGATTAGCACCTGAATGATTAAATAATAAAAAAATAATAGTTACAAATTCTGACTTAGTATCTTTTTTTGGATTTCTATAATTTCTTTGATAGCGATAGTCGCCTTTTCCAGCATTTTATCAAAGTCTTCCCTGCTAAAAGGAGCAACTTCTGCAGTAGATTGGACTTCAATTAATTCATCCCTGGAATTCATAACTACATTCATATCTACCTGCGCTTTTGAATCCTCTTTGAAACAAAGATCTACCAGGATCTCCCCATCAACAATACCCACGCTTACAGCTGCCAAAAATCTTTCTACTGTCATTATATCAATAATCTTTCTCTCAACCATTGAATGCATACAATCAAAAAGAGCAATAAAGCTACCGGTTATTGATGCAGTTCTGGTTCCGCCATCTGCTTCGATTACATCGCAATCTATCCAGATGGTTCTCTCGCCAATTTTATTTAAATCAACTACACTCCTCAGCGACCTGCCGATAAGCCTCTGAATCTCATGAGTTCTACCATTAATTCTACCTGCAGTTTGAGCTCTGACTATCCTCTGCGGAGCAGCGCTGGGAATCATATCATATTCAGCAGTAATCCAGCCCGAACCTTTACCCGCCAAAAACCTAGGAACTTTATCCTCAACAGTGGCTGTGCATACAATCCTGGTTTTCCCCATCTCAATAAATACTGAACCATCAGCATGCGATATATAATTCCTGGTTATTTTTATTTTTCTAATTTCATCTTTTTTTCTACCATCTATTCTTTCAACCATCGCCTCCAACCTTTCTTTTTAATAACACTTATGCATCTTCTTTTTATTATCTTTCAGATATCCAGTTTTGTCCTTATAACTTCCCTTATCTCTTCGCCCAGGAACATCTTTCCCACTTCAAAAAAATTGCTTGAGATGCCGGTTTCGTAAAAAATCCTCTGCGGTTTTTTACCTTTTCCGGCGGATAATCCTCTTTCTTTAAGCATTTTTTTTACATCTTTTGCAGTCTCCACCGCTGAACTTATTACCCTGATCCCATTACCGCTGCAGGCTAAAATCTGCTTTTCAATTAACGGAAAATGGGTGCAACCTAATATCAGTACATCAATATCAGCCTCAAATAATGGTTTTAGATAACCGTAAATCGCTCTGTTAAGACGCCGGCCTTCAAGAATACTTTTTTCTACAAAGTCCACCAGTAAAGGGGCAGGTACGGAAAACGTCTTTATATCAGGATCTATCTTTTCAATCTCTTCCTGGTACGCATTACTTTCAACCGTACCTTTGGTTGCAATAACTCCCACCTTTTTATTTCTGGTATTACAGACAGCAGTTCTGGCTCCTGGCTCTATTACTCCTATGATTGGTATATCATAATGTTTCTTTAAATCATTAAAGGCTGCAGCAGTAGAAGTATTACAGGCAATTACGATAATTTTTATGTCTTTCTCATAAAGAAATTTGGTTATTTTAAAAACAAATTTTTTAACTTCACCTAAATCGCGTGGGCCGTACGGAACTCTTTCAGTATCCCCGAAATATATGGTGCTTTCATCAGGAACAGCCTTTATTATTTCCCGTAGAACAGTAAGGCCGCCAACTCCTGAATCAAATACCCCTATTGCTCTGTTATCCAACTTTGCTCTTTCTGTATTATTTATTAATATCTCTTAAGTCTACCGGTAATCTTAAAAATATATGCTTTAACTGGTAAATCGCGTTTTTTAATTTACTAATTATATAATTTTTAAAATAAAAATAAAAAAGTCTTCCAGCGTTTATCTTTTTAACACAACTCTTTTTTAAGAATATCGTAGAATCTGCCTCTTGCCACCGGGGGCATTTCCCCTGGTGCACCAAGGCCACCGTGAACTACAGCTACATCAAAAGGAGATTTTCAATGTACCTTTAGGTTTTTCATATTTGCAGATAAGTTTACATTATGTTTAATATTTAAAAAAGTAGATTTAGATTTTTTTTATCTGAAATGTCTTCACCAAATTATAATTCTGCAGTATGTTTTATAAGATCATATTAAAAAGATTGGTTTTAGCTTTATGGTGGAGGCGGCGGGAATCGAACCCGCGTCCGAAGATATTGTCACTTAAATATCTACAAGCTTATTCCATATTTTAAATCTTACTTTCTTACTCGTATGGACACGATTAAAAAAGCCAGCCCGCATAAAATTTCCTCCGGTATTACTGCAGACAAATCACACCAGAGTATCCTGCTAACCGGCGCCTGTCGAAAAGCACAGGAAACTTTTCGCAGACGTAGCAGCTTAAATTAAGCTGCTAATGCTAATTCACTATTATTAGCGTTTATGTTTAGTTCAGTTATTTACGAGTTCTGATACTCGACTTGCAATTTAAGCTCAACCTATCCCCGTCGAATCCAGGTCGCCCCCTTTACTTATAGGCAGAACTTCAAGTTTAACACAAGGTTATTCTATACTAAAACTAATATTTTTTCAAAGCTCTCTTTATTTCAATTTCATGTTCTCTATTCTGTATATCTCTACGCTTATCTCTTCTGGCTTTACCTTTGGCCAGTGCCAGTTCAACCTTAACCTTGTTTTTTATCATATATACTCTTAACGGAACCAGGGTAAGGCTTCTGTCAGTTAATTTCCCCGCTATCTTGTCAATCTCCCTCCTGCGCATAAGCAGCTTCCTGGTCTTTGTAGGGTTTATATCTTCAGCTCTGCTTTTACTATACGGCGATATATGCATATTATAAAGAAGTAGTTCATTATTTCTTATCCGGCTGTAACTGTCCCTTAAGTTCAGTCTGTGGTTACGGATAGACTTGACTTCACACCCTTGCAAAACTATACCAGCCTCATAGGTGTTTAAAATAAAAAAATCCCTGAAAGCCTTCCTGTTCCGGGCAATTATTACTTTATCTTCCAGGGAACCACCCCTTTTTTTTGACCTGTTCATTCAACTTCACTTATTAAAGTATTGATTTCCTCTATAGCTCTATTTAACTGTATATCTTCTGTAGCATCCGGTTCTAGCTTAACCAATATATCAGGATTTATCCCCACTCCATCTACAGACAAACCCAAAGGTAAGAAATATCTTGCAGTGGTAAACTTAAGTCCTGAACCATCTGAAAGCTCATAAATTACCTGAACAGTTCCCTTGCCAAAACTTCTCTCTCCAACTAAAATAGCTCTATCATTATCTTTTAATGCCCCGGCAACTACTTCAGAAGCGCTTGCCGAAAATCCATTAATCAATACAACTAAAGGGATTTCAGTATATTTTCCTTTCCAGGCAAGATACTTATCAATTCTTTCCTTATTTTCCGTTCTTCCTTTTATAGTAACAATTATGCCTTCATCTAAAAATAAATCACATACCTCAACTGCATCATCCAGTACACCGCCTGGATTATTTCTCAGGTCTAATATTAAACCCTTAGCGCCACCATCAATTAACTTTTGAATTTCCTTATCGAGTTTTTGCGCACCTCTATCCTGAAAATCAAAATACTGTATATAGCCTACATCTTCTTCAAAAATATCTGAGATTAGATTAGGGACATCAAACCTTGCTCTGGTAACAGTTACTTCGATAATACCGTTATCTTCAGGTCTGTAAATTTTAAGATTTACCTCAGTTCCTTCTTCACCTCTTATCATAGTCACTACCTTTTCCAGAGCCATATCTTTTATATCCATGCCGTCAACTTCAGTTATAATATCCCCTTCTACAATACCTGCTCTACAAGCAGGGGTATCAGATAGAGTCCTCACCACTACAACCTGGCCATCATTATCAAGTGTTACAATAACTCCTATGCCACTCATAGTTCCGCTATAAGACTCCATAATCTTTTCATATTCTTCGGCAGTGAAATATTCTGTATGTTTGTCATCAAGAACCGAGAGTATACCTTCTACAGCTGCTTTGAGTAATTCATCCTTGCTTCTTTCAACCAATGCACTTTCAGAAATTAAATTTATGGCTTCCTCAATGGGTTTTACGCTAAAATTTCTCTTGATACTTTCAGATATATCCTCTAAAAACCCTCCATCACCATTATCTTCAGAAGTGCTGTTTTGATTAACATTAAATACATATTTCTTAAAAGAATCAAAACTGATTCCTACCCATAATCCTGTAGAAAATGTAAATATAACCACTATTACTGCGATTACTACTCTTAAAACATTTTTTTTCATAACAGTATCACCCGATTTATTAACGTTAAATATTCAAAACAATTACTGCAAATAAGCCCGTGGATTCTGTGGAGCTCCGTTTATCCTGACTTCAAAATGCAGATGCGGGCCGGTGGACCATCCAGTAGAGCCAATCAGCCCTATTACCTGCCCTCTCTGCACGAACTGGCCTATAGACACATTAATGCTTGAAAGATGAGCATACCAGGTAGCAAATCCTCCTCCATGATAAAGCATAACCGAATTACCGTATCCACCGAAATATCCAGCCTGGATAACCTGGCCCCCATCCGCCGCTTTTACCAGAGTTCCATATGGAGCAGCCAGATCTATCCCCAAATGAAATCTTCTCACTCTGAATATAGGATGGATTCTATAACCAAAACCGGACATTATTCTCCCGGCTACAGGCCATGCAAATTTTCCGGAAGGCGCAGTACCATACCTATAACTTTCAAGAATTCTAGTAACCTCTGCTTCCTTAATCTCAAGTTCTTTCTCCATCCTTATAAGAGCATTCTTGTTAGCAGTGGTCCGGGAAAGCAAATTCTTTTTTTCATTACATATATCATCAATTTCACGAGCCTTCTGCTCAGCCTGCATAACCAGCTGCTTTACCTTATCTTCATGCTCTTTCTGTTTCTCTCTTAAATCAATTATGGATTTTTTTATTCCTATGGTTGCAGTCTTCTTTTCCTTAACCTCCAGGATATTCTGCGTATCCTGCTGGGCAAAAAGATTCATGAGCTTCAACCTGGATATGAAATCCAGGAAATCCTCTGCTTTCAGTAAAACTTCCAGTATATTGCTGTTTCCATTCTTATAAATGACAGCAACTCTATCATTTAAAATTTTTATTTTTTCTTTAAGCTCTTCGTCTATTCTTTTTAGCTCTTCCTCTTTTAGAACCAACCCTATAGTTGCCTTATCAACCTCGCTCTTGGCTTGAGACAATTTACTGTTAAGGTTGTCCAGTTCAGATAATGCACCCAGAAGCTGCCCCTCTACTTCCCCTACCTGGTTCATATATTGCTGCTCTTGTTTTGTTACTTCTTTAATTTTTTCCTTAGTCTCTTCTCTTTCCTGCTGTATTTGTTCTAATTCATCCTCAAGAGACTGACTGTAAATAAATTTTGGTGACGCAGTAGAAATAAGATTAAAGCTGGAGAGTGCTATAATAATTGTTACAAATACGGCTATGATGTTTTTACTTTTAATTATCATGTTATTTCATTTTTTTATTATAAATATTTTAATACTAATTAAGAAAAATTCAAAACTTAAAAATATAATCTCTTAAACTTTTACATACCTTCTCAAGGCAATAGCACTACTTAAAAGTCCTATAAGGCCTCCCAATACTACCACTCCTATATAGGTATATGATATAACATTACCGCTTCCGACTATGGCTAACTCTTTAATCCGCATAGTATCTACAATTACCCTTTCAACCCTAATCCATAAAAATTTATTTATAAAATACAATAAGATAATAGAAACGACACTTCCTGCAAAACCCTCAAAAAACCCTTCAAACAGGAAGGGAATTCTTACAAACCAGTTAGTAGCGCCAACTAATTTCATAACTTCAATTTCCTTCCGGCGGGCGTAGATAGAGAGCCTTATAGTATTAAATATCAATACAACAGCCGCTAGAAGCAGCGCTATAATTATCAAAAATGCTATGGTTCCGATAATTGCAGTTATTGAAAACAATGTATTGACATAATTCCTTCCGTATATCACCTCATCAACACCTTCTATACAATTGCCATCCTTATCATAAAAACGGAGCGCTACCCGGTCAATTTTTTCAGGGTTATTTAAAGTTATCTCAAAAGAAGCCGGAAGTGGATTCCCCTCAATTTCCTTTAGGATATCACTTCCCTCGTTTTGTTTCTTAAATCTTTCCAGAGCTTGTTCTTTTGATATATATCTAACCGCGTCAGTTTCTTCCCAGCTTATTATATACTGTTCAATGTACTCCTTTAACTCTTCCGAAATATTATCTTCAAGATATACTGCCAGCTCCACATCACTTTTTATTGAGCTTATTATACCCTGTATATCATAGACAATTATGGCAAAGAACCCTACGATAAACAAAGTAATAGCAACAGTGGTAATAGCAGTAAATCCCATAAAAAAGTTCCGTTTTAGACTGGTAAAAGTCTCACTAAAAAAATACCTGGGTCTTACCATCAGTCCCCATACACCCCTCTCTTCTGGTCTCTTACTATTTCTCCTTCCTCCAGTTCAACAACTCTTCTCCTCATTGAATTTACAATGTTCCGGTCATGTGTAGCCATCAGTACTGTAGTCCCGATAAGATTTATTCTGGACAGTATTTTCATAATTCCTTCTGATGTTCCTGGGTCCAGATTCCCGGTAGGTTCGTCTGCAAGAAGTATGGGCGGCCTGTTCACAAATGCCCTGGCAACAGAAACTCTCTGTTGTTCACCAGCTGATAATTGATGAGGATATGAATTTAATTTACTATACAAACCTACAAGTTTTAAAACCTGGGGCACCTGAATTTCAATTTCATAACCCGGCCTTCCAATAACTTCAAGAGCAAATGCCACATTCTCAAACACAGTTTTACTTGGCAGAAGCTTATAATCCTGAAATACACATCCAATATTCCTTCTAAGTTGAGGAATTCTGCTCGATTTAAGATTACAGATATTCCTCCCGGCTATATATATATTGCCATTACTTTCATCAATTTCTTTTATAAGCAACTTTATAAAGGTAGATTTGCCCGAACCGCTTGGACCTACCAAAAAAAGAAATTCACCTTTTTTAATAACCAGATTGATATTTTTCAATGCAACAGTATTATCCTCATATATTTTACTGATATTTTTTAATTCAATCATATTCATTTCAAACCGTTTCTTATATCCTCTATAATTTTAATAATGAAGAGTTTATCCTCTGGATAATTTTTTTTCAAGAAAACCTCTTATTAGTGAATCTATATTGCCATCCAGCACAGATTGTACATCTCCAATCTCAATTCCTGTTCTATGATCTTTAATTAATTGATATGGTTGAAGAATATAACTTCTTATTTGATTTCCCCATTCTATTTCTTTCTTTTCTCCCCTTACTCTATTAATTTCTTCTATATTTTTTTTCTGTTCCAGTTCAAAAAGTCTTGATTTTAAAATTTGTATAGCAGTTTGCCTGTTAAGTATTTGAGATCTTTCATTCTGGCAATTTACCACAATATTGGTAGGAAGGTGCGTAATTCTTACCGCCGAATCTGTGACATTTACATGCTGGCCTCCGGCACCACTGGACTTAAAAGTCTCTATTTTTAAATCCTCCTTGCTTATTTTTATATCGATATCTTTATCCAGAAGCGGGATTACATCCACGGAGGCAAAAGAAGTATGCCTGCGCTTAGAAGAATCAAAAGGTGAAATTCTCACCAGTCTATGGATTCCTTTTTCCGACTTCAATAGCCCATATGCATTTTTACCGGTGACAGTAAAAGTAACATTTTTTATTCCTGCTTCCTCACCTGTCTGATAATCATTAACACTATAAGAAAACTTTCGCCTGCCCGTCCAGCGTGCATACATCCTGAGCAGCATCTCAGCCCAATCCTGGGATTCTGTTCCTCCTGCCCCGGGGTGAATGGTTACTACTGCAGGATAAGAATCATATTTATCATTTAAAATAGCTTTTTCTTCCAGATTGCTTAGTAAACCCTCGATACCATCCAGATTTTCTACCAGTTCCTTCTCCAGACTCCTGTCCTCTTCATTTTCAAGTATCTCCAGCGCCAGCTTAGCATTTTCCATTTTCTCTTCTAAATTTTTAATATCGTAAACTACTTCTTTAAGTTGAGCTATCTCCTGGGTAATATTTTGTGCTTTGCTGCGGTCTTCCCAGAATTCTTTGGAAAGAGTTTCACTCTGGAGTTTTTTAATCCTGGCAATTTTATTATCTATTTCAAAGACAATCCCGCAAAAAAACCAGCTTTTGTAACAATTTATCTAATCTTAACTTATAATCTTCTATCATAAAATCCTCCAGCTAATTTATTTATATTATATTACCTGCCGCAGCACTTTTTATATTTCTTCCCGCTGCCACAGGGGCAAGGAGCATTTCTTCCAATTTTTTTTGCAGTCATAGTCCTGGTCTGCAAGGCTCCTGCTCCAGTTTTTAATGGACCGCTTGTAACTATATTTGTTATTTCATTCTCTCTTACAGTTTTTTGTTTCTCCTGTTCCTCCTTAGTAACTATCCTGACATTATATAATAGTCTTACTGTATCGAACTTTATTTCCTCTATCAACTCTTTAAATAAATAAAATGCTTCCCGCTTGTATTCAACCAGAGGATCCCTTTGACCAATAGCCCTTAGTCCTATACCCTCCTTCAGGTAATCCATTTCTAAAAGATGCCCCCTCCACATATTATCAATAACATTTAACATCACTATTTTTTCCAGTCTTCTTATAACCAGAGAGGAATAGCTATTTTCTCTTTCCTCGTAAATCTGGTAAGCTCTTTCCGCCAATTTTTCCTTTAAAATACTGATATCCCACTTACTCTCGCTAAATTTTTTCCTGTCTATAATATCGGTCACAATATCGGTGGAAAATAAAGGAGTCATATAATTAGATAGTGTCTCTAAATCCCAATTTTCCGGATAATCACCGGGATTTATATGGATATCAACGCTTCTGTTTACTGCATCTTTAATCATATCGCAAGCTACTGGCCTTAAATTTTCTTCCTCTAAAATTTTCTTTCTTCTAGCGTAAATTACTTCTCTCTGCTTATTCATAACATCATCGTATTCAAGAACATGCTTCCTTATTTCAAAATTTCTCCCTTCCACCTGCCTCTGGGCATTTTCAATGGCTCTGCTTATTATAGGATGTTGTATTGGTAAATCATCTGGAAAATTAAAGGTTTCCATTACCCTGTAAATTCTTTCCGATCCAAAAAGCCTCAGCAAATCATCTTCTGTGCTTAAATAAAACTGGCTTGAACCAATATCTCCCTGGCGGCCGCTTCTTCCTCTGAGCTGATTATCAATTCTTCTGCTCTCATGCCTTTCTGTTCCAAATACATGAAGGCCTCCAAGCTCTACCACTCCTTCGCCAAGGACTATGTCTGTACCTCTTCCCGCCATATTTGTAGCAATAGTAACTGAATTTTTTTGCCCGGCTTTGGCAATGATTTCTGCTTCTTTTTCATGGTATTTTGCGTTTAAAACTTCATGGGGTATACCTCTTCTTTTCAGCATGTTGCTAAGTCTCTCAGACTTTTCAATAGATATAGTCCCCACCAGTACCGGTTGACCTCTGTTGTATCTGGAAACTATATCCTCTACAGCATTATCAAATTTAACCTGTTCAGTTTTATAAATTAAATCAGGAAGGTCTTTTCTTATCATTGGTTCATTAGTAAGTATAACCACAGTTTCAAGCCCGTAAATATGTCTGAATTCGGCTGCTTCTGTTAGCGCTGTACCGGTCATGCCCGCTAATTTCTCATACATTCTAAAATAATTTTGAATAGTAATGGTGGCAAGTGTCTGATTTGCATCCCTCACTTTTACTCTTTCCTTGGCCTCTATAGCCTGATGCAGCCCCTCGCTGTATCTTCTGCCGGGCATCAGTCTTCCGGTAAATTCATCGACAATAATTATCTCACCGTCTTTCAGCATATAATCTACATCTTTTTTAAATAGATGATAGGCTTTAAGAGCTTGGTTTAAAGCATGTATGTATAGAAAATTAGAAGGACTGTATAAATTTTCTATGCCCAGTATCTTTTCAACTTTTTCTACGCCTTCCTCTTTAATTGCTGCCGTTCTTGCTTTTTCATCTATTTCAAAGTCCTCATCTATTTCCAGTCGTGGTACTATTTGTGTAAATTTCCTGTAAATTTCAGTAGTTCCGTAAGCAACCCCGGAAATAATAAGGGGAGTTCTCGCTTCATCTATAAGAATGCTGTCAACTTCGTCAATAATGGCATACCAGTGACCATCCTGTACCATATTTTCCTTAGCCATTACCATATTATCTCTTAAATAATCAAATCCGAATTCATTATTTGTGCCATATATTACATCAGACCGGTATTGTTCTTTTTTTTCGGTGGTGGACATTTCATGCTGGATAAGACCTACTTTCAGTCCCAAAAACTTGTAGATTACACCCATCCACTCGCTATCTCTCTTTGCCAGATAATCATTTACTGTTACCAGATGGGTACTCTTGCCGGTAAAGGAATTTAAGTATACAGGAAGTGTTGCAACCAGTGTCTTTCCTTCACCTGTCTTCATTTCAGTAATTTTTCCCTCGAAAAGAACAATACCTCCTTGTATTTGTACATCAAAATGACGCATATTAAGAGTTCTTTTTGCTACCTCCCTTACCACTGCAAAAGCTTCCGGCATCAAATCCTCCAGTTTCTGGCTGTTCTCATATCTCTGTTTAAAATCCGTAGTCTTTGCAGCCAGCTGACTATCAGTAAGCGGGTTTATCTCTTTTTCAAGATTACTTACAGCACTAACTATCTCTTCATATTTTTTTATTTTTTTACCTTCGCCAAATTTAAGGATGTTTCCAATATTTTTAAACATTTGCCATCACCCTTGTAATAATAATTCAATTATAGAGTAGGTTCTATCAAACCGTAATTTTTATCTTTTCTGCGATACACCACCGCAGTTCTATCAGTCTCTGAATTAATAAAAACAAAAAAATCATGTCCCAGCAGATCCATTTGTAATACTGCTTCTTCTGGAGTTATTGGTTTTAAAGTAAAAGTTTTGGTCTTTACTATTGCTTTTCTAACCTTACTCTCAATACTTTTAGTTTGCTGTCCATCAGTTTTAGACTCATCAAGTTCCTTTAGATTACTGCTCTTTCTTCCCTTATTTATCAACTTTTCCCGGTATTTTTTGACCTGTCTCTCTAATTTATGGTTAACTTTATCTACAGCTTCAAAAAGATCAGTTCCAGAATCAGTTGCTCTAATAACTGCGCCACCTGTGAAAACAGTAACTTCTATCTGGTTATTCAAATTAATCCTTGGATTTTTTTCAAAGATAAACTTTACTTCCAATTTTATTATTTTATCTAAAATTTTAGTTATCTTATTTTTAATTTTTCTCTCTACATAGTTCCGAATTTCTTCATCTAACTGGATATTCCTGCCTTTAATAATGAATTCCACTCTGTCTCCTCCTTAGTTTTAATTTATTTGAAAATTTATATCAGAAATATCTTAATGTCACCCCAATACATTACTTTATTATTACCACATTCCTCGCTACATTTCCCCTCTCATCTTTTTCAAATTCAAATTCTACTTTCTGTCCCCTTTTTAGTGTTTTAAATCCATCTGCCTGTATAGAAGAGTAGCCTACAAAAAAATCCCCGGTTTCCTTTGATTCTGCTTTTATAAAACCAAATCCATTCTCGGGGCTAAACCATTTTACAATTCCCTTTAATCTTGTCACTTCGTTTATATCCCCCTGGCCAGAGTTAATAAATAAATTCTATCTGCACCTGCTCTTTTTAAAACGCCAGCAATCTCACCCAATGTGCTTCCCGTAGTCCAGACATCATCTACCAGCAGCAGATTTTTTCCCGAGCACAAGAGACAATTCTTAACTTTAAATGCTTCTTTTATATTGGTCTTTCTTTGCGCAAAATCAAGGCCTTGCTGCTTTATAACTTTTTTTACTCTTAATATATTATCAGCAAATGGAATTTTAATTAACTTTGATAATGATCTGCATAATAATTCCATATGTTCGTCCGGAACCGTGTCTATATAATCAATTTTCTCATTTTCATAATTTCTAATATAAGTTTGTTTTAAAAACAGGGCAATAACTTCTTTTAAATCATATATTCTATTATATTTATATTTCCTTATTATTCTTTTTATCTCTCCTTTATATGTGGTAAAACTCCTGTGCTTGTAAAAATTAAAATCTTCATTCCCGCAAAAATTGCACCCTTTATCATCAGGACTAATTCTGGATAGCGTCCTGCCGCAATACTTACATATTTTATCACCGATTTCTTTAATTTTAGATATGCACTTCCGGCAGAGTAATTCAGGACCAATTTTTCCACAAACGACACATAAGGGTGGAACAATAATATCTTTAAAAATATCAATCAAATTTCTATTAATTTTTCCTGGTATTTTCTGTATCAATATCAATTACTTTATTGGACATAATTTTTACACTTGGATGGATTTTTATTCCATCTTTTATAACACTCCTAGAACCTATGACTGCTTTTTCCAAAATCGAAGCCTTGTCTTTTATTTTTGTATCATATCCTATAATTGCACCTATCAGGGAAGTATCTTTTCCTATATAACCACTGCCCCATTTTATACCTCTGTACAGGACTGCTCTTTCATCTACAATAGTATTATTACCCAGAATTATGGGGCCAAAAAGTTTTGCATCTTTCTTTATGGCACAATTATCTCCGATACATACTGGAGGAATTATTACTACCCCTTCCTGAATCTTGCAATTTTTTCCTACCCAGACACCTTCTTTTATTTTCTTTCCGGGAATATCAACCTTAACTTTACCTTCAAGTGCATCAAAATTACCCTGCTGGTACTGGTCCAGACCTCCTACATCATTCCAATATTGACTATGACAGTAACCATAATATGAAACATTTTTACTGAGCAGGTCAGGAAAAAGATTCCTACCAAAATCATAAAACTGCCCCCGGGGAGGAAGGTATTTAAATATTTCCGGTTCAAAAATATATATTCCGCTGTTTGCCAGGTTTGATTTCGCCTCACCACCTAGAGGTTTTTCCTGGAAGCCTTTTATCTTCATATCTTCATCCACCAGCACCACACCATACTGGGAGGTATCTTCGACTTCAGTTAAAATGAGTGTTGCCACACCACCTTTCTCTTTATGGAATCCTGCAGCATCAGTCAAATCAATATCAGTGAGAGAATCGCCACTTATAACTAAAAAAGTACTATCTTCAAAAAAATCTTCTACATTCTTTACTCCTCCTGCGGTCCCGAGCAGTTCTTTCTCGTAGGAGTAAACTATGTTTATCCCCCATTTTGATCCGTCACAAAAATAATTTCTTATTTCATCCGGGTACCAGTGCAGATTACAGACAATATCAGTAAAATTGTGTTTTACAAGAAGTCTTATAATATGCTCCATAACCGGCCTATTGGCAATAGGAGCCATCGGCTTGGAGATTAAGTCTGTCAGTGGTCTCAGCCTTGTTCCCAGACCTGCTGCCAGTACCATAGCCTTGTTTTTATTCATTATATCTCTACACCGCTTCCGTTATTTATCTCTTACTTTTAAAAATTTTACCAATATTCTTTTTGTAAGGAGGGTAGATTACCCTCTCTTCAGTTATAATTGCAGTTATATTTTCAGCCGGCGTAACATCAAAAGCCGGATTTTCTACTGCCATAAATTCCGGGATAATAATTTTTCCTAAAACTTCTCTCATTTCTTTTTCATCTCTATATTCTATAGGGATATTATCCCCACTTTCTATTTTTATATCAACAGTTGAGATTGGAGCAGCAACATAGAACGGTATTCTGTAGTACCTGGCAAGTATGGACAGGCTTAAAGTTCCTATTTTATTTGCCGCATCACCATTTGAAGCTATCCTGTCTGCGCCAACCAGTACTGTATCAACCTCTCCTATTGACATAAAATACCCTGCCATATTATCAGATATAATAAAAAAGGGGATTTCTTCCTGGTGAAGTTCCCACGCAGTAAGTCTTGCCCCCTGTAAAAATGGTCTGGTCTCATCTACTATCACATTTGCCACTTTTCCCTCCGCATCCAAACTTCTTATTACTGCAAGAGCAGTACCATAGCCTGAAGTTGCAAGCGCTCCTGCATTACAATGAGTAAGAATTTTAATTTTACCGGTTGCCTTATCGAAGATTTTCTTTCCATTCTGTCCAATTTTCCAGTTAATCTCCAGATCCTGTTTTTCAATTTCTTCGGCCTCTTCTATTAATTTATCCTTAATTTTTTCCACTTCCAGGTTCTTATCACTGATTAAAATTTTTTTCATTCTATCCAGTGCCCAGAATAAATTTACAGCCGTCGGCCGCGCCCCGGAAAGTAATCTTATGTTCTCATTTATATAATCTGCAAATTTTTCCTTATCTTCTCCACTAAATTTTAATGCTGCCAGTGCAACACCATAAGCGGCAGCTACTCCAATTGCAGGCGCACCCCTTACAACCATATCTTTTATAGCTTTAGCCACACTATCTGCCGATTTACAACTCACATATACTTCTTCAAAAGGAAGTTTTCTCTGGTCTATTAATTTCAAAACAGATTTTTCCCATAAAAGGGCGCATACTTTGCTCTCTTGCAAGTAGCGGCTTATGTTCCCATTTCCCATGAACTAAGATATTCCTCCTGCTCATGTGTTAATTTATCTATTTTTACTCCCATGCTCTTCAGTTTGAGTCTTGCTATCTTCCTGTCAATTTCTTCAGGAACTGAATAAACCTTTTTTAAAAGACTGCTACTATTTTCAAAGATATATTTTACACTTAAAGCCTGGTTTGCAAAACTCATATCCATAACACTGGCTGGATGACCTTCAGCAGCGCTCAGATTTACCAGTCTTCCCTCAGCAAGAACATATATCTTTCTTCCGTCTTTCATAAGATATTCTTCAACAAAGGGTCTGACCTTTCTTTTAGACTTGCTGTTTTTCTTGAGGTAACTCAAATCAATCTCAGCATCAAAATGACCGGAGTTGGCTAATATTACATTATCTCTGCAACTGGTTAAAATTGTCTCACCTATTACATTTTTGTTACCGGTAACCGATAAGAAAATATCCCCCACTTTTGCAGCTTCCCTGGAGCTCATCACATCAAATCCGTCCAATTTAGCTTCTAATGCCCTCAAGGGATCTACCTCCAGTATTATCACAGAAGCACCCATTCCTTTCGCTCTGGCGGCTACTCCTCTTCCGCACCAGCCGTAACCAGCAATAACAAACTTCTTACCGGCAAGCAGGACGTTGGTTGCTCTCAAGATTCCATCAATAGTGCTTTGCCCGGTCCCATATCGGTTATCAAAATAACGCTTGGTTTTGGCATCATTCACAGCAATAATTGGATAAAAAAGTACTCCATTTTTTTCCATGCTTTTAAGCCTTATCACTCCTGTTGTTGTCTCTTCTGTACCGCCATAAACTCCCTTCAACAACTCTTTTCTACTGCTGTGAATGGTTGAAATCAAGTCTGCCCCATCATCCGCAGTAACCCGGGGTTTAGTATCAAGAACACTGTTTATATGCTTGTAATATGTCTTATTATCCTCACCTTTTATGGCAAATACCTTAATCTTATAATCCTCAACCAGTGAAGCTGCTACATCATCCTGAGTACTTAAGGGATTGGATGCACATAAAGCCACGCTGGCTCCTCCTTCTTTTAAAGTAATCATAAGATTTGCTGTTTCTGAAGTAACATGCAGGCAGGCCCCGACAGTCAGATTTTTAAGAGTCTTATTTTTTAAAAAATCTTCCCTGATCCCCTCCAAGACCGGCATTTCTCTTGCGGCCCATTCTATTTTGTTTTTACCTTCTCCGGCTAAACTGATGTCTTTTAGATCAAAATTCATCAAAACTTTCCTTTCTAAACTCTTTTTATTTTACTTACTCTTCAATTTAATTTTGCAAGTTCAGCTTTCAGTGATTGTATTTTTTCTACCGGGCTGGGGTCAATGCCAGCTAAAATTGCCAGATATACACTGGCTATATCTCCAAGATACATCGTCGATAATGCTTTTGCCAGTTTTGATTTTCCTTCTACCGGTATTTCTATAACCTCACTTACATTTTCCCTGATAAGATTTAATGTCACAACAATACGTTTCTTTATCCTTATTTTCTCATTCTTCTCCCTGAAAACCAGAAGTGTGAATTTTCTGGTGGTTTCCTTAAGCCTTTCCCAACCAACGGTTTCATTATGATTCAATTCTGGAAATTCATTCCACCAGCAGGGAGTTTTTGAATTCTCATTAAATTCACACTTTAACCTATAAGCAACTGCCGATAGCAATCCTTCTGTCCCATATACTATAGGTAAATTGTCTGAAATTTTTAAGGCTATATTTTTTGCAAAATTTTTATCACTGCTAACTTCCCTGTTGTAAAGACCTGCTTTTTCTTTTATTAGATCCAGAGCCTCCTCTATATCTCTGGAAGGTATTTTTATAATATCAAGACGATCCAGAGCTATATAAGGTGGAAAAAATAAATAACCGATAGCGCCTCTGGGCTGCAGTCCTGACGGTATTTTTATTATAGTTTTATTGTTGCTTCTGGCAATATTCTCCAGCTTGCCCCCGGAACAGACCATAAGGATTTCGCATCCCCGGTCTAATGCCTGATTGGCTGCAGATATTGTCTCTTCAGTATTTCCGGAATAACTCACCGCAACTACCAGCCAGCCACTTTTTACAAAAGAAGGCAACCTGTACCCTTTTACAATCTCAACCGGTATATCAATATCATCTTTTATTAAAGCTTTAATAATATCGCCGGCAAAACCTGATCCTCCCATCCCTAAAAAAGCAATCCCGCTAAACTTTCCCCCTTTTATTTTTTCTAAATCAGTTTTCTGGACAATTTTTTTTGCTTCCACCAGCTGTAAGTAAAAATTTTCTTCAACTTCCAGCATACCTTCCTTATCAATTTCTTTTATTCTGGCCGGATCATCTAAAATATTCATACGAGGCATCTCCTTAATCTTCTTTAAATGTTAATTTTTCCGGCAACATCTTTACTTCTAAAAAACACTACTTATCACTTTCTTTCCCAGTTCCTGAAGATATTTTACCTTTCTGTCGTTCTCACCTTCAGTATATATTCTTACAACTGCTTCTGTCCCCGATGGCCTTATCATAATCCAGCTTCCATCTTCCATAATATATTTATATCCATCTATGTTAATGACCTTTCGGGCGCCAGCTTTCTTTAAAATATCATGGATACCTTTTTCAAGAAGAGCTTTTAAACTTTCCATCTGGCGTAAATCAATTTCATAATCAATGCGGTCAAATACAAAATATCCAAATTCATTATAAATCTCTTCTAATATCTGGTTTACGGTCATACCTGTGCTGCATATCATTTCTAAAAGTTTTAAGCCTATGAGCATCCCGTCTCTTTCCGGTAAATCTCCCCCTGCCCAGAGACCTCCACTTTCTTCACCGCCTATAATAACCCCACCTTTTAAAATTTCCTCTGCTATGTATTTGAACCCTACAGGAGTGGTGATAAGCTCCAGATTATATTTCGAACATATTTTATCCACTATAGAGGAAAGATTTACTGACTTCACCACTTTACCTTTCATTTTCTTTCTAGTGGCTAAATACCATAAAACTATAGCGTAAATATGGTGTGCGCTAATATAATTCCCATTCTCTCCCAGGAGGGCAATTCTATCCCCGTCGCCGTCCAGGCAAATAGCCAATTTACATTTTTTATCCTTAAGGATACTTTCAGCTTCAGCAAGATTATCTCCAATAGGCTCAGGGTTTATACCTCCAAAAGCCGGATTTAGAGCTGAATGTATTTCCATAAGATTTTTAGGATTGAATGTTTCGATAATGCTTCTATATATACCCCGTGCTGCTCCATACATCGGCTCCAGCAGCAGACCAAAGTCAAAATCTTTTATAACATCCCTATTTACCTGACCGAGAATATTTTTCCGGTAGCCGGATATAAAATCGACTTTTTTAATATTGTTGCCGTTACTGCTCTTAGAATATAAAAAATCCCTGTAATTTGCAGTATTTTTAAGTACTTCACTGATTTCATCTTCAATCTTCATTATTATGTCCATAGCAGCAGAGCCGCCAAAAGGACCTTTAATTTTATAACCATTGTAGTAATAAGGATTATGACTCGCAGTAATCATAATCCCCAGGTCAGCTTTCCTTTCAAGTACAGCATAAGAAAGAATAGGTGTTGGAATAATCCGGTCAGAAAAGTAGACGTTAATATTGTTCAGTCTAAAGATTTCTGCAGCTGCTTGAGCGAATCTCTCGGAGAGAAATCTGGTATCATATCCTATTACCACACATGGTTCCCTGCTGCCTCCTACTTTTTTCTTAAGGTAATTGCTCACCCCCTGTGAGACGGCTTTTACTTTCTCGAAAGTGAACTGGTCAGCTATTATATCTCTCCAACCATCAGTTCCGAATTTTATCATTGTTTTTTCCATAAGTATAACTTCCTGAGGTAACCAATTATTACATTTGTTTTTTTAAATAATTATAATCATATTCAACCATAATTTTTACTAACTCGTTAAAACTAACCTTTGTTTTCCACCCCAGCTTTTTTTCAGCCTTGGAGGAATCTCCCACCAGAAGATCCACATCAACCGGCCGGATAAACCTTTTATCAATTTTTACATACTTCCGCCAGTCAAGATCCAGGCACCGGAAAGAAGTCTCAACCCACTCCTTTACTGAATGTGACTCTCCTGTACTTATAACATAATCTTCCGGGGTATTCTGTTGAAGCATCAACCACATTGCTTCAATATAATCTTCTGCATATCCCCAATCCCTTTTTGCATCTAAATTTCCCAGATAGAGACTATCAGCTAACCCCAATTTTATTTTAGCTGCACCATAAGTCACTTTTTTGGTAACAAATTCCAGACCACGTCTGGGGGATTCATGATTAAAAAGTATGCCACTGCAGGCAAACATATCATAACTCTCCCTATAATTTACAGTCATATAATGACCGTAAACCTTTGCCACTCCATAAGGACTGCGTGGATAAAACGGGGTTTTCTCATTCTGGGGAATCTCTCTCGCTTTTCCGAACATCTCTGAACTGGAAGCCTGGTAAAATTTTACATTCTTATTCATATGTCTCGCCGCTTCCAGCATCCTGGTTACTCCCAATCCTGTAAATTCACCGGTGAGCACTGGCTGCTTCCAGGATATAGGTATAAATGACATAGCACCAAGGTTGTATATCTCATCAGGTCTCGATTCTTTTATTGCATCTATTATAGATAACTGGTCCAAGAGGTCAGCCTGGACAAATTTCAGCTTATCCCTTATATGCTCTATTCTGTTAAAGTTCTCAACTGATGACCGTCTTACCATCCCATAAACTTCATACCCCTTGTCCAGTAAGAACTCAGCCAGATAGGACCCGTCCTGACCGGTAACTCCAGTAACAAGTGCTCTCACTGTTGTCTCCCCTCTTAAAATTTTTTAAAAAGAATTTTATTATATAAATTAAAGTTTAAAAAGTAATTTGCCCCTCAGGGATATTGGAATTTACATTAATCTTAATGCCATCCTTTAAAACATTATTCTTTTCAATTCTACTATTATCTCCAATGACGGAGTAGCCTTCGACGCTTACATTATCGTAGATCACTACATTATTTGAAATTATAGATTTTTTTATAAGGCAATTCTTCCCAATTTTACAATTGTTAAAAATTATGCTTTCAGAAATTTCAGTTCCTCCAGAGATAAAACAGTCATTTCCAATTACCGTAAGCGGCATTATTTTAGCGCCCTTCTCTATCTCAGTTCTCTCACCAATAACAAGCGGCCCGCAGACAAAATTATTTTTTAAATACCTTGAACCTTTTCCTATATATATATTTTCCATCAGCTCTTTATATGGAAATTTAAAATTTACCTTTTTATTTAAAATATCATAATGAGCCTTCAGATACTTTTGAGGAGTTCCGACATCCAACCAGTAGGAGTCTGAAACATATCCATAAATCTTATATCCTTCATATAAAGCTCTGGGGAAAAGTCCTCTTTCGAAAGAATAATTTTTACCTTCTGGCGCTAACTTCATCACATATGGTTCGATAATATATATCCCTGCATTAATTAAATTAGTAGTAATTTCCTTCTGGCCTGGCTTCTCTATAAACTGCTTAACCTTCCCCTCATTATCGATAGGTACCAGCCCATAAGATGTGGGATCTTCAACAGGGGTCAGGGATATGGTTATATCTGCTTTTTTCCTCTTGTGAAAAACTATCATATCAGTCAAATCCAGTGAAGAAAGAATATCACCATTGAATACCATAAAACGGTCGCCGCCTAAATATTTCTCTACATTTTTTACTCCTCCACATGTATCCAGCGGTTTTTCCTCATTAACATAGGTTAGTTTTAATCCAAACTTACTGCCATCTCCAAAATAATTATTAAAAATCTCCAGAAGGTGTCCGGTAGAAAAAATTATATCTTTAATCCTGTGAGATTTAAGCCAAAAAATAAAATTTTCCATGAAAGGCTTATTTATAAGCGGAAGCATTGACTTTGGATTTAAAAAGGTAATTGGACGTAATCTCGTTCCTTCCCCACCAACTAATATTACTGCCTTCAATCTAACTCCTTTTCACCTTTAATTTAGACCTGTAATCCAGCATTCTGCCTCCAGTAATTGAGTGTATCCTTAAGTGATGTCTCAATAGAATACTGGGAAGTCCAGCCAGTCTGGGCTTTTAATTTGCTGTTATCTCCATACATAATTTTAACATCAACTGCCCTGAATTTGCTTCTGTCAATCTTCACTTTAATATCTGACCTTGTGCTTAACAATATAAGAATATCAAGCAAATCTGAAATCTTCTGTTTTTTACCTGAACAAACATTATAAACCTGTCCCTCACTTCCCTTGTTTATTATATAATTGTATGCTTTAACTGCGTCACGCACATCTAAAAAATCCCGCTGAGACTGGAGATTGCCAACACTTATTACCGGGTGCTGACTGCCACTCTCTATCAGAGCTATCTGCCTGGCAAAATCTGAAGCAACAAATCTTTCTGACTGGCCCGGGCCAATATGGTTGAATGACCTGCTTATATATACCGGGAGTTTGTATGCACTATAATAAACAGAAGAGAAAAAATCCAGCGCTGATTTACTGATAGCATATGGATTTTGAGGATAAATCCTGAAATTTTCATCAATTGCTTTATTCCCACTATCAATTTCTCCATATTCTTCAGCAGTACATACCATAAGAATCCTGCAACAGGGACAAAAAATCTTAAGGCCCTCCAGGATATTTATTCCTCCAAGAACATTAATCCTGAAAGTTTCTACAGGATTCTCCCACGAATAACTAACCGAACTCTGCGCTGCAAGATGATAGACCTGCTGCGGTTTGAATTTTTTTATAATACTGAAAATCCTTTGCCTATTGGTTAAGTCTGCTTCAAGAAGCTCTATTTTGCCAGAGGAATTATCTGAATTAAAATTTTTAAAATTAAGGTCAATTCCTAGAATTTCATAATTATCTTCCGTTGTCAGATATGTGGTAAGATGCCTGCCGGCAAATCCTGCAATGCCTGTTATCAAAATTCTCAAAAGCGTATTCTCCCCGGTAACTATTTTTACTTTAGTGATTATTTTAATATAAAATCTTAAATATAAAAAATCTAAACTCTATTAAATGTCTATAAAGTCACATTATCTTTGTCCTGAAAAAGGACTTTTTATAATTGTAAGAAACAACCTGAACCCAAGAGTCAGCGCCAGCAGTGGTATTAGAATAATTTTCCAACTCCTTCTATAATTTTTCCAGAAAAAATAAAATACACTTCTTTGCATTCTAAAACTTGCTTTAATTTTCCCACTATCGCTGCTACCTGCAACATAATGCATTATTTCAGCTTCAGGATAATAATATACTTCCCAATTCTTTTGCCACATTCTATAACAAATATCCAGATCTTCAACATACATAAAATAATTTTCATCAAGAATCCCTGTATCTTCTAAAGCTTTTCTTCTTATAATCATACATGACCCTGAAACCCAGTCGACTTTAAAAGGATTATCCCTGCCGATGTCAGCAAGTTTATATTTTTTTGAAAAAGGGTTATTGGGAAAGATATCTGTAAGTATGGTATGAGCAGCAGCATTGAATACAGAAGGAAACCTTCTGCAGGAGAACTGAATGGTTCCATCACTATTAACTATTTTTGGTCCCGCTATTCCAACTTCAGGATTTTTTTCCATGAATTCCACTAAACTATCCAGTGACTTTTTGTAAACCATGCAATCGCTATTTATCAGAAGCACATATTTTGAACAGGACTTTTCTATAGCTCTATTATTAGCCGCGGCAAATCCAATATTCCTGTTATTTGGGATTAAGATTATTTCTGGATAATTCTTTTTTACAAATTCACCAGTGCCGTCACTGGAGGCATTATCAACAACTATAATTTCATGCCCTACACCAGGTGGGCTTGATAATACAGAATTCAGGCATTCCCTTAAAAAACTTAAACTATTGTAACTTACAATACTTATAGTTAAATCTTTAATTTCTTTCTCTTTATTAAAATCTGACATTATTATTACTTAAACCAGTTTTAGCATCTTATAAATTTTTATAATTCATCTTAAACCCTAATGCAAAGAGAATTGCTGAACGTAACTCTGACATTTTTTCTGAACTTAATGTTGTAATCAAAGACCCAATATTACTTTTCGAGACAGTCTGCATATGATCAAGATTGATAGTACAATTTTTCGGCATTCCATCATTTATGCTTAAAAAAACTTCAGAAGGAATGTTTCTAACAACAGAAGTAATAGGAGCTACTGTAACTTCTCCCAGGAATTCTATTATTGAATTTCTGGTAAGAATTACCACAGGCCGTTTTTTATCCGGCTTGGTAAATTTATACCACCTGACTTCTCCCCTTTTCATTCTTCAATCCAGACTTGTTCTGATTCCCATGCACTGAATTCCCCGGACCTGACTGGTTTGTGAATATAACCTTGCTGATGCTTAAGTTCCATCCTTTTCTCTATAATCTCACCAATAGCTGATCTAAAAGCATTCCGGGCAAAAGCAGACCGGGTAATTCCCAGCTTTCTAACTATTTTATCTATCTCCTCCACTAAATCTTCATCCAGGGTCATTTGAATTGTCTTCAATGTTCCTCCAATAATAGCTATTATTATAGCTATTATAATCCACATTTTTATAGATATCAATTACAATTATATAAATATACCTGATGCAATAAGACTAAACTTTTAGTATATTGCTCACACTTAAGGTGAAATTTTCTACTTCCTTAATACCCTGTTTAAAGCTATCTGCCTCCAGAATCAGGGCTAATATTTTGCTTCCTACTATAATTCCATCACAATAGCCCTTAATCTGATTAATTTGTTCCCTGTTGGAGAGACCAAAGCCTAATGCCAGGGGTAGAGTGGTTATTTCTTTTAAGTTCTTTAAAAAATCTATAACTTCCGGGTTTATACTATTTCTAATCCCGGTGACCCCTTTTACTGAAATACAGTATATAAATCCCCTGCCTTGCCCCGCAATGGCAGATAACCTTTCTTTACTGGAGGTCAAAGAAGCAAACATAATATTATCAATATTTACCCGGTTAAAATAGCTCCTGTAGGAGGTAAATTCTTCCAGCGGTAAGTCAGGAATTATAAGTCCATTTACTCCTGCTTCTTTAGCTTTTTTTAAAAACCTTTCGGTCCCGTAATGGTAAATGGTATTAAAATAAGTCATAATGGCTATAGGCGTATCACTACTTTTTCTTATTTTAATTATTGAATTAAAGACAATATCTGTGTTTATCCCGTTTTCCAGGGCAATCTTTGAAGTAGTCTGAATAACCGGACCATCAGCCAGTGGATCTGAAAATGGAATACCTACTTCTATTATATCTGCCCCATTTTTATCCAGGGTTTCAAATAAACTAAAAAAGCCATCAAGACTGGGAAAACCACAGGTTATAAACGGAATAAAAGCTTTCTGGTTATTTTTTCTTAATTTTTTAAAAACCCTTTCTATAGGGCTATCCTCGCCATCATACATTAATTTTCACCCGTACCTGCTGTCTTTATTTATTATCAATGTCTTTATCTCCCCGCCCGGACAGATTAACAATAATCACTTTATCACTGTTCAGTGACGGAGCCAGTTTTGCTACATAAGCCAGAGCATGAGAGGTTTCATAAGCAGGAATTATCCCTTCGCATATTGATAATGTATTAAACGCCTCCAGGGCTTCACTGTCCAGGATATACTCATATTTTACTATTCCTTTTTCTTTCAGGTATGCGTGCTCAGGACCGACTCCGGGGTAGTCGAGTCCGGCTGCTATGGAATACGCCTCTTCTATCTGTCCGTAATCATTCTGCAGCACATAACTGAAGGCACCCTGGAATATTCCTTTATCTCCATAGCCTAAAGTTGCTCCATGCTTCTTGCTTTTAATACCCTTACCTCCTGCTTCCACTCCTATAAGTTTGACAGAATCAGTATTCTTTAAAAAAGGGTAAAATATTCCTATGGAATTACTCCCGCCGCCAACACAGGCTACAATATAATCAGGAAGCTTTCCCTCTATATTCATTATCTGCTTTTTAGTTTCTTTTCCTATGATTACCTGGAAATCCCTGACCATAGTGGGGTAAGGATGGGGACCTACTACTGAACCAAGAACATAATAAGTATCATCCACTCTTGATACCCAGTAGCGGAGAGCCTCATTTACTGCATCTTTTAATGTCTTGCTCCCTGAAGAAACTTCTATTACTTCTGCACCCATTAGCCTCATTCTATATACATTGGAAGACTGTCTTTTAATATCCTTGCTTCCCATAAAAACTTTGCATTTCATATTGAATAATGCTGCTGCTGCAGCAGTTGCCACACCATGCTGGCCTGCGCCGGTCTCTGCAATTATAAATTTTTTCCCCATTTTTCTGGCAAGAAGTACCTGACCAACAGTATTATTAATTTTATGAGCTCCAAGGTGGCAGAGATCTTCTCTTTTTAAATATATTCTGGCTCCGCCAAGCCTGTTAGAAAGTCTTTCTGCATAATAAAGGGGTGTGGGTCTTCCCACGTAGTTTTTTAAATAAAATGAGAGTTCTTCTTTAAACTCCTTATCCTTTTTATACTTAAAGTAATTTTTTCGGAGCTCCTTCAAAGCGCTAACCAGTATCTCCGGAACATATATGCCTCCAAATGTCCCAAAATATCCATTTCCATAGCTCTGGTATTCTTTTCCCCGGAAACTGCTATTTGCCTTTTTTAATTTTTTTTCATCCTTTTTCATTTGCGAACGTATACCTTATATAACCTATTTTAAAGCATTTATAAATCCAGTAACTTTATCCATATCCTTTTTGCCAGGATAGATTTCTAATTTAGACGATGCATCCACACCAAACGGTTTTACAATATCTACAGCCTGCCTCACGTTTTCCGCATCAAGTCCGCCGGATATTATAACAGGAATTTCCCCGGAATAATCTTTTACAATATCCCAGTTAAAAGGCACTCCTGTCCCTCCGTAAACATTTTTACTGTAGTTATCCAGCAGAATAAAATCTGCATATTCTTTTAACTTGTCCACCTTTTTATTTATCTTAGCCTTATAAGATTCATTTTTACTTTTAATTCTTATTGACTTTATAATTTTTATATCCTTAGCTTTTTCTCTTAAATCTTTTAAATAATCCCTATCTTCATCACCTGAAAGTTGAATATAATCTAACTTTAGACTTCTACAGTCATCAAGAACTCTTCTAATTTCTTCATTTACGAATACTCCTACCATTGAAATTTTATTTTCTTTTGCCCGCAGCGCTTTAATTATACTATATGCAGTTATGGCTTCTACTTTTCTGGGACTATCAGCAGACAGGACAAATCCTATAGCATCTACTCCCAATTCAGATATACTTTTTGCATCCTCCAAATTTGTAATTCCACATATCTTTATCCAGACCATCTTATAGCTCCATTATATATTTACTTTTTTTGTTCTTGCACTTCCTTATACACTTACAAATCTTAACACACTATATATTTAACAGTATCTTACCCCATATTATTAGTAAAAACCTACACACCTATATAGATAAATATTTTAATCTTTCCGCCAAACTTTTTTTTCTATAATAGTTTCTCCCTTTTCAGTTCAAGTTCCATAATGCTTAAAGTTTTTTCTAAATTTTTACTTACCATAAAATACCCACCAATCAGAAAAGTATTTATTCCACTCAAAAACAGGCTTTTAATATATTCAATATTTTCCACGCCGCTCTCACATACGAAAATTTTATCAGATAAATCTTTATTTTTGCTGTAATTTAAAATATTATAAACTGTTTTCCTATCAATGCTCATATCCTTTAAATTACGGTTATTTATACCTATAAATTGCGCGCCAATATCCAGCGCCTTATCCAATTCTTTCACGCTATGCACCTCCACCAGCACATCCAACCCCAGATTTTCGGCCAAATCATACAGCTTTCTTAATTTTCCCTTTCCCAGAAGCGAACTGATAAGCAGGATACAATCTACACCGAGAGCAGCGCTCTGGTAAATCTGAAACTCACTGAAGATAAAATCCTTTCTTAGTACCGGTAGTTTTGATTTTTTCTTGACTATCCTTATATTCTCAGGGTCACCTTTAAAATATAATGATTCAGTAAGAACTGATATCCCGCAGATGAAGCTTTTAAACTTGTCATAAAGCAGCACCGTCTCCTCAATATCAAGCCGGTCGTTGATAATTCCCTTAGAAGGAGAGGCTTTCTTAATCTCTGCAATCACATTTACTTTCTCTCTTTTAATATTCCTTAAAAAACTCCCCTTTTCTTTTTCTGTATTTTTTACAGCAGCTTTTGTCCATTCTGAACTTCTTCTTATTTTTCTTATTTCTTCTTTTTTTACAATTAAAATTTCTTTTAGGTATTTCAATTTTATTCTCTTTTAAAACATATTGACTGGGCTTTAATTAGTTTTTCTATTTGTAAATTCGATCAATCTATTTAATTTCTCATATGCTTTTCCGCTTTCAATAGAATGCTTAGCTAAATCTACAGCCTCAGATAGGGAGTCAGATTTTTTACCTGAAACTATAGCTGCTGCAGCATTAATAACAGCAGAATCTCTTCTTGCGCCCTTTTCCTCTCCAGTAAGGATACTAGTTAAAATCCTGGCATTCTCCTTTGCATCTCCACCTACCAGATCTGAAATATTTGACTTTTTAAAGCCCAGCTTTTCCGGGTCCAAAATATATTTGCTGATCCTGCCATCTCTCAGTTCAGCAACTGAGTTTTTACCCGAAACAGAAAGTTCATCAAGCCCTTCCTCGCTATTGACTACAAATGCTCTCTCCATACCTAAATTTTTCAAGGTATTTATCATCACATATATTAAATTGTTATCAAATACACCCAAAACATGGCCCTTTGGCTGTGCCGGATTGGTAATGGGGCCCAGGATATTAAAAACAGTTCTTATACCTATATCCCTCCTTGCTTTTGCTACATATTTCATAGCTATATGCGCTTTAGGGGCAAAAATAAAGCCTATACCTATACTATCCAGACAATCCGAAACCTCACTGCATTCAAGATTTATATTTACCCCCAATTCCTCTAAGACATCAGCACTTCCACTTCTACTGGATACGTTCCTATTGCCATGTTTTGCAACCGGCACTCCTGCACCTGCAGCTATAAATGCGGCAGTAGTAGAAATATTGAAAGTACCAAGACCATCACCACCAGTTCCACAGGTATCAACCATATTTTTATGCCTGCTTTTTACCTTTATAGCCTTATCCAGCATAGCTCTGGAAAAGCCGCTTATTTCATCAGTTGTTTCTCCTTTTATTCTCAATGCAGTGAGAAAAGCCGCAATCTGGCAATCATTTGCATTCCCTTCCATTATAAATTTCATTGCTTTGTACGCTTCATCCTGATTAAGATCCCTTCCACTTAAAACTGCCTCTAAAAAAGTCTTCATTTTATAAGTATCCTTATATTTTTATTATTATTTAAAAATCTCCTATATTTAACTTACTTAGATAATTTAATAGCCTTAAAAAGAGCAGCCGCTTTATTTACAGTTTCATTGAATTCATTTTCAGGTTCAGAATCATATACTATCCCAGCACCTGCCTGGATGTAAGCTATGCCATTTTTTACAATAGCTGTCCTGATAATAATGCAGCTATCAAGATTGCCATCATAGCCAAAATATCCTACAGACCCTCCATATGGTCCCCGGCTATCAGGCTCCAGCTCACTTATAATCTGCATTGCTCTTATTTTTGGAGCCCCTGATAATGTGCCTGCCGGAAAAACACTTTTCAGAGCATCATATATTGAATTATTTTTATCCAGAACCCCCTCAACTCTCGATACAAGATGCATTACATGCGAATACCTTTCCACACTCATATATTTTTTAATCTTCACACTATTATACTTACATACTCTCCCCAGATCATTTCTGGAAAGATCAACAAGCATATTGTGTTCAGCTTTTTCCTTTCTGTCACACAGTAAATCGCTTGCAAGAGCTCTGTCCTCTTTTGGGGTCTGACCTCTTCTTCTGGTTCCGGCAATAGGACAGGTCAAAATTTTTCTACCGTTAATTTTAATGAGAGGTTCCGGGGAAGCACCAATTATTTTAAATTCACCAAAATTAAAATAATACATATAGGGGGACGGATTTATAGTCCTGAGTCCACGGTAAATACTGAATGAATCGGAAAACTTGTCGGTATAAAACCGTTGAGAAAGTACTACCTGAAATGCTTCCCCTTCAGTGATATACTTCTTTACCCGTTTGACTCCTTCAAGAAATTCTTTCTTTTCAAAATTAGAATTTAAGTTCAGTCCTACAGTAGAATTATCAATAGCAGCAGAGTCAAAACTGCTTCTGAAATTATTTCCATTGTTCTGCTTAATTTTCTTTTCCAGATTTTCAATATTCTCAACTGAAATATCATAAGCTTTTCCGGCAGAAATCTTACTTTCAATTTTCATTGTAGAAATTATTTTCATACGATTAAGCAGGTGGTCAAAAACCACTGCTAAATCAGTAAGATAGAGCATAATTTCAGGTATAAATAATTTATTCTCGCGAACAGGGATTTGTTCAAAATATTTTACCAAATCATAACTCAGATAACCTACAGCACCACCTACAAAATGATCAAGCTCCGGATTTTTATAAAGCCGGTATTTTTTCATAATCTTTTCCAGTTCCAGAAGTGGATTTCTAGTTTTTATTTCAAACACTTTCTTACTGCCGTCATTTAAAGAAAAGACTTCCCTGTCAAACTTTATTAAATTATTGCATCCAACTCCGATGAAAGAGTATCTTGATAAATTTTTTTGCCCTTCTATACTTTCCAGTAAAAATCCTTCTCTTTTTAACCCGCCTGTCTTTATAAATATGGAAGTAGGGGTTTCAGTATCAACAATATACTCTTTATACACCGGTATTAGATTATAGGTTTGAGCTATTTTAAGGTATTCACTTTTAGATGGATAAAACATATTTTTTTAGCTTTTTTAATTCTTAAATTGATATCTTAACCTGCAGATAATTAAAAATTTCCTTTACTATCTGACATAAAACAAAAAGAGTACTCCAATAAAGGCCCTCCTGTCTTTTTTGCTTGTCTTGTATGGAAATACTCTTTGAATTTTTTGCTGTTTTTTTTATTTGTTAATATAAATTGAATATTTAAAGAAATTACTTAAAAATAAAAAAAGATTTTAGACAAAAGTAAAAATTCCCATCAGCCAGGCTTTTATAAGCTTTGCCAGCAGGAATTATCTTTTAGCCAGAGGAACATGCTAATCAGCTTTTTTATAGAACTATATTTTTGTTTATTAAAACTCATAAATCTAACTGAAATACACAGCATTAAACTTCATTACTTGAATTTTTCTATATATTAGCACACTTATTTATCAAGTCAATCAAAATAAGCTGGTTTTAATTCTTTTTATTTTTCTCTTTATCGGCGGCCTCAACCATTTTCCTTGCAATTCTAAGCTCAGTTTTTCTTCTGGTGTCTTCAGTATATACCCTGATTTCTGCAACCAACCTGTTATATCTGGTTATGTATATAGTATCACCTAAATTTTCGGTTAAATACTTTGTAAGATTAACCCTTAACTCATTGGTATCAATTTTTCTTACTTCCTCTCCGCAAGCCATTTTTCACCCCTTTGGTATCTTTTATATTTTAGAATGCCTCTTAATTTTTATTAGTTTATAAAAATATATTAATTATTATAATAAATAATTATTTTTTATTATTATCTCATATTTAATTAAAAATATCTATAATAAAATTATTAAATTTTATATTTTAGGTTATATTATAAAACGAATTCAAAAATATTTAAATACTTTTTAAAAATACATATAAACAATTATTTAAAAAAATATATTTTTTAATCTTTAATTATTTTCTTAAAAAGACCATAAATATAACCGCACATCTTTGAAAGGTCAATTTGTATAAGTAAAAGAGGTATAAAAAGGATGGATAAAAATTTTTCCACTCCATAAAAACTGCAACTTTCATTACTGCTCCAGCCCTTAACTAACTTGCTGTAGGGTTTGAAGACATAAACTACAAAAAGCGGTGCCAGTATAATCAGAATCCATTTGTTTAAACAGAATGCGCTAATTAAAATAATTAAAAGGGTTAAAAATGCGCTAAACCTTATAAGATGACGGACGGGATACATCCTGCCCATAGCATCACCTTTTGCATATCTGAAGAATTGCCAGAATATTTGAACAGGATTTTTCCTCATTTTCCAGTAAACCACAGCATCAGGATTAAATCTTATCCTGCAACCCGCAGCTTTTATATTAAAATCAAATTTCATATCCTCACCATAATCCATATCTTCAGGATAACCACCAACATCAACCCAGATTTTCTTTTTAAAACTTATATTTCTGGATGAGGGCATATATTTTTCAACCTTTATTTCTCCTCTTGCAGGCACGACACAGACAGCAAGGCACTTCTGTATAAAATTCCGGCAAAACGGCAGGTTCAGGCCACCAATTACATTGCATGAAGTATCATCATAAAATCTTGTAATTTCTTTCAACCAATTTTTATTCAGAATACAACCAGCATCGCTTACGCAAATAATCCTGCCCGAGGCATTTTTTATAGCAGTATTTCTTCCCTGTGAAATATTTGCCCCACTTTTTTTAATTATTCTGACATTTACAATAGATTTGTTGTTTCTTTTATTTATTTTATCTCTGGCGCTGTCATTTCTGTTATTTAATACTGTTCTAAAATCACCATCTTTTTGGGAGGCTTTGTTCCTAAAAAATCCTAAAGTAATCTCAAAAGTTTTATCTTTTGAACCACCATCAACTATAATTATCTCACCGGGTAGATAAATTTGCTCCATCAAACTTTCAAGAAATTCAATAATACTTTTTTCCTCATTGTAAACAGTGGTTATAAAGCTCACATCCGGAAGTATTATTTTTTTATTATCTCCTGTTATCATATTTTTAACCTTTAAAATATAATCTTAAAACCCTAAAGTACGCTGCAAGTCTAGCTCTATTTTTACTTCCAGGTTTAAATATAGATAAAACTATAAATAACGGTATTCTGTTTAGAACTCCGGCTAAATAAAGGAAACTCAAGTATCCGGCATAGACTGCAGAGTAGTTTTTCTTAAAATATAGTCTCCTGTTTTTCCAGATTCCTGCCTCTCTCTCTGCTATATTTCTGGAAGCAATTCCGCTGTCAGCGTGTTCAATAACAAAGTAAGGAAAATAGTAATTTTTATGGCCCTTTCTGTGTAATTTCAGACAAAGGTCGCAATCTTCACTATACATAAAATAATCTTCATCAAACATACCCGCTTCCATAAAATAATCTTTTTTCACAAACATAAATGAGCCAGCAACCCAGTCCACTTCCTTCTGACTATTGTGTTCCCACCAGCTTAAAAAATAAGAACCAAAAATACGACTTTTTTTAAATATCCGGTATAGAAAATAACTCTCATAAAACTGCCTTGCCAATGTTGGAAAAGATCTGGAGCTAAGCTGCAGAGTCCCGTCTGAATTTAATATTTTTGCTCCCACAACTCCTGGTCTGCTGGTTCCATCCTCTTTACTATAAAAATCCACCAGTTCTCCAAGACTGCCGCTTATAAACCTGGTGTCAGGATTTAAAAACAGCAGGTACTTTCCTTTTGCTTTCAATGCTCCCATATTAGAAGCTCTGGAGAAACCCACATTATTCTTATTTGCAATTAAATAAAAGCTATTATTTTTCTTATCCTGTTCTTTTAGATACTTTACACTTCCATCACTCGAATTATTATCCACTACCAAAATCTCACAGGTCGATCTATTTTTTCCAGCATGCTCTCTAATACTGCTAATACATTTTTTTATAAAATCCAGGCTATTATAATTTACAATTATGATACTAATATCCAATAATACTCCTAACTGCTCCTTTTGATTATTCTTTTAAAATTTTGCTAATTATTGAAATTAAGTCCTTTTTAAAATTAGAATTAGAAAACTTCCTGCAGTTTGAAATTGCATTTTTTCTAACCTTCTCCACATCCACTTCTCCACGTATTATCTTTATAGTAATATCTTTAAGTTCCTGCCAGTCCTTAAAAAAGAATCCATCGTACCCATTATTTATAATTTCCTTCTGCCCCCCCTTATTTATAACTACAGGAATACATCCAGCCGCCATCGCCTCCACAGTAGTTATTCCAAAATGCTCGAACCTCTCGGGATGAACCTTTTCATCTTCACCCATTCCTGAAGCATGCCAGAAAATATATGATCTGGCAAAAAGTTCTACTAATTCTCCCCACCCTATATTAGTTATTATTTCTATAGGGTAATTTTTGCTTGCAGCTCTTATTTTCTCTACATACTCCAGATGGTCAGCTCTACCCCCCACACCACCTACTAAATATAAAGTATAACCCCTCATTTCATCTGAATACTGCTCTAATATCTGCTTGAATGTTTGCGCTAATTCAAGCTGCTTTTTATTGTGATGTTCTGGAAAAAATCTCCCCACACTCAAAATAATTTTTTCCTTCTTCCCTACTTTGAAACTATCAATATCAACCGGTGGGAATAAAATAGTGCTTTCACTGCCCCATAGTTTTTTTATCCACTTTTTGGAATATTCTGAGATGGTAATTATCTTATTGTAAGTTTTTAAGAATGTTAAATCTCTGGGAAAAGTTATAAGAAATAAAGGAATATACCCCAAAATTTTAAGAACAGCTTTTTTAAAAAGGCTTATCCTTCTCCTGTCATAAACAACTACACCAAGTTTCCTGGAATCCTTAGAACTTCTATCAGTCTCCACAGGGATGAAAGTATCAGACGAGATTAAAACTTCCGGGGAATCTCTGGTTAGACTTAATGGGATTTCAGAAGTCTCCTTAGCGCCTTTCCCAAGCTCAATATCCTTATTATATAAAAATCCTTTGCTTACTTCTCTATCTCCAAATAATTTAATATTTACTTTCATTAAACCAAGACCAGTCCTATCAGGATTCTTAAAACCAAGCCTTAAAGGCTGGTTAGATTTTTTTACCCTTAAAATTACTCTGCCGCTGCTCCAGCTGCCCCTTCTCAGTAAAAATCTTTTTGGCTCATATAAACCCTCCTCTATTTCTATTTCACCGGAACCCTCCAATAATTTGCCTGCAAGTTTAAATAACCATCTTGCTGGCAGCCTGAAAAAAAATAGCAAAAACTTATGAATAAATTTAAAATCTACATCAAAAGGAGTCGGGAAATAACATAAATATATATTTTTTTGGCCGAACGCAGGAAGTGAACTTAAATAAGTAGCATTTATGAACAGGTCATATTTTTTTGTGATCCTCACAGCATAATCTTCTGATACGAAAGGGAATATTTTTAAACTTACTCTGCTCAGATCAAGGTTAAGCCTACGGGAAACTTTTTTAAAATCAGCAAATATATCGGTAATCAAATCTACTTTAAATTCATTTTGTTTAGATAAGACTTCAGCAATCTTACAGCTATATCGCTCCCCGCCCCCAAATGTTGACAGGTATCTATCATAAATAGCAATCTTCTTCATAAAATGTCCTGTTAAAAACTTCTCATCCAGCTTTTGATAATTCTATCCTGCACCTTCCTGCCAGTTCTTATTCTAACTCTATTTATTAAATTCTTGGGCAGCATATAGAAAAGTTCAAAGAAAATTCTAATCCTGATCGGGATATCAATTCTTTTCTGTCTTTTACCCGCAGGCAATCTGGCAATATAATACAGGATGTTTATTATATTTGAGAAAATGAATACCAGATAACTCTTAATAAACAAAAACGGCCAACCGCATTTGAAAATCATAATCAGCCTATTTCTAATCACATGATAGGTAAAATCATAAGACCATTCTTTGCTGGTCCCACAGTGAAAATGTCTTACAATAGATTTAGGAGTAAAGAAATTCTTCCAACCGGCTAGTCTGGATCTCCAGAATAGATCAATATCTTCATAGTAGGTAAAAAAGCTCTCGTCAAAACCGCCGACCTCATCCAGCATTTTTCTATCCACCATAAAGCTGCTCCCGGAGAGTCCAAAGACTTCTTCTATCCGGTTATATTGCCCTTCATCAAAACTCTCAAAACCCCTATCCTTACTGTAAAAGGATTTATTTATCTTAATCCCGCAACTATTGATAATGTCTTTCCTGTAAGCAAAAAATCTCTTTGGGATCTTTATTTTTACCGTTTTAGATTTCCTTGACACCTTGATATCTTTAAATATTTCTTCACCTACTACCAGTTTTAAATGATTGGGTGAAAGATATGATGATACCTTAAACTGTATCTCCAGGTCCTTATTTAGATTCTCTATTGGTACGGCCAGAATGGCATTATCCTGTGACCAATGATAGATTTTTTCCCTTTCATCTGATTCTGCAGGATAAAATCCATCCAGATACTTAACACTTTCATTTAAAGTGCTTCGGTAATTGTTATTATTTTCAGCATTGCCAGCTTTTACATCATATATTTGAACCCCCAGTCTCCTGGATTTTCTACTATCGCCCATCTCTTTTTGATTCTTGCTATTTGCAATCAGTTGAATAGGTAGATAAGGATAATAAAAGACCACTTTAGGGCCCACCACCCCTATTTTAGAATTATCAGTAGATTGCATGAAAATAGACAACATCTCGGACAGCCAGTCTTTTTCAACTACACAGTCGTTATTTATAAGAGCTATATATTTCCCCTTTGAACGGCTAAATCCTTCATTATTACCTCCAGCATAGCCCTTATTTTCCTTAAGAGCAATTATCTCTACCTGTGGAAATTCCTTTTTCACAAATTCTACAGAACCATCTGTAGAATTATTATCTACCATTATTATCTGGATTTTTTTAGGTGAATAATTAAGATCAAATATGGAATTAAAAAGATTGCCTAAAAATTTCTTACCGTTAAAATTTACAGTGATAATTGATATCAAAGGATCATCATCTTGCGTCAATTAAAATTCTCACCTTACTTTCGGCTTAAAATATCATCCTCTGGAAATTACAATAACACCTATAGTTATTATAAGAGCACCTGCCCAGCGGATGAGATTCACATCTTCTTTTAATATAAATCTTGAAAGAATAAGTACCATTACATATGTTAAACCAATAAATGGGTAAGCAAAACTCAAGTCCACTGCAGATAATACTACCAGCCAGATTGCAGCTGAAATAACATATAAAAATAAACCGGATATTACCAGAGGGCTTTTTATTACTCCAAAAAATAACTGCTTAAGAGCCTCCAAATCGCCGAAATCAACTATCCCAATACGGTTTACACCTATCTTTAGTAATATCTGTCCGGCAACAGCTATGGAAATACTGAACAAAATAAGTAAGATAGAACTTCCCAAACTCAATTTATTTCTCTCCTTAATCATAGTTTTACTGTATTTTTATAACAGACCTGATATTTAAAATCTATGCTTTTTTTGCCAAATAATATTTATTGGATACCGTCAGACCCATTATCCTGTCAATGTTTTCAAAATCCCTTAACAATACTTCAAGTTTCTGATCCATATCTATCTTTAGCCCTGATATGCTTTTAGGCTTAAAATCACCTAAAACTTCTCTCAAACTGCTAATATCATAACCCAGGCTTTTAATTTCCATCTGGAGGGCTCGGAATATATCAAAATATATCAGAAGTAACCTCTCCCGGTTCTTACGGTTTAATTCATTTATTTCCCTATTAATTTGAACCTGAATATTATTATTAATAGCTTTTACAGACTGGTTATAACTCTTTCTTAAATTCTCAAAATACATACTGGTAAGAAGATACATATATCTTCTCAGTTTTCCCTTTATAGTCCTATCTTCAATCAGTCTTTCAGAATCTAAAATATCCAAACGGCTTAAAAGTTTCAAATCCTTAAATTCTTCTTTACTTAATTTTATCTCAAAAAGCTCAAATAATTCATTCTTACCATATATCTCATCTATTTCATTTTCACCACTGCTTATTGCTGTATACTCAATTTTATCCCAGATTCCCTTATCTATGATCTCAAAACCAGCATTCTTCAATATGAATTCAATAGTAAAATCATCGATCCTTGCACTGGACCTGTTATTCTTCTTACCCTCACCAAAAAGCTTATAAAATCCTCGTTTTTCAGGGATTGAAAAAAACAACAGACCATCTCTTTTTAGCTTCGAAGCGAGCACATTGGTGAGATCATAGAAAAATTTTGGGGTAATTTTAGAAAAAGCATTATTTACAATAATACCATCGAATTTGGCCCTCTGGGTTATTTTAGATTTTAAAATTCCAATCTCATCTAATTTACCGTCCTCATCCTCCAGACTTACAAAATCATCATCTACTTCCAGGCAGAATATTTTTCCTACATCACTTTTATCTATAATCTTCTCATCTCTATATTTGTTCGAGGTTATTTTTAAAACATTGCTACAACCTTCAAAATTATTCTTTATAATTTTTGAAATTTTGCTATTTTGTAAATCTATAAGCTCAATAATTTTTCTTTTATCAACTGCATAATATGAATTAACACAATATTTAACCAGCGGCCTGGTTGCATTCTCCCAATAAAATCTGGGAGCAATTTTATTTAAGTTCTTCCTGTAAATTTCTTTTAAGCTCTTATTGGTAGCTACGCTTTCCATAACCCTTGCCAGCTGGTTGGTGTTCTCATATTTTACCACTTCACCTATATTTTCAACTTTTACCATTTTAGCTATAGAATCCCCTTCGGTAGTTATTACCGGAAGCCTTGCCCATATATAATCCATAACCCTCGTTCTATAAGAGAACTCAGTTTCAATCCTCTCGTGATGAATTGACAGTCCGACATCTGAACTCATAAGAAGAGCCTGCCTTGATTTGTATGGAGTCCATTCATTAAAAAATACATTCTTCCCATACAAATCAAGTTCTTTGCTTAACCTTATTGCCTCTATGCATTTTTTCATTTCAGGAAGCTTTGGATCCGGATGTTTGATTCCCATAAATACTAATTTTATATCCTTTCTGCTTCTTGTAATTTCCCATAACGCTTTAATGGCAGTAATAGGATCCAGCCAGTTCCAGATTCCTCCTCCCCATAAAATTATAAAGTCTTCTTCTTTAATATCAGCGATTTCATCCCTTATAGATAAGTTTGAGCGCAAAGGAGGCTCGGAAGGTATACCAGAAGATACAATATCTATCAGGCTTCTTAAGGTGTTGTCAGAATCATAACTATAAGGATTTATTCTACCCACAGCATTTAACATTCCTATCCAGTAATCCCTTTGTTTTTCGCTTGCACAGATAAAGAAATCACCAATTGTGAGTTGAAATTTCAGTATATTTAAATTATTTTTATCAATCCTGATCCTTTCTTCCATATTGCTATCCTTAAACATTTCCAGGCTTTCTAAATTAAAAGGATTATAAAGATCTACAATTATTTTGCCCTTGAAATTCTTTAAGAAAGGAAAATAGTAAAGAATGTGGCCCTGGATTAATATAATATCTGAATTCTCAACACATCTCTGCAAACTTTTATAGTTATTTACTTTATACTGCCTGGTTTTAAAGCCTTCAGTATCAATGTCTATCTTATTAGGAGTAAGTAGAGTAACATCTAGATAATTCGACAAAATTTTGGCAAACTCATAGAATCTTATACCGGGCCCGGCCATCTTTTTACCAATAACGTCGTAACTTATTATGCAGATCTTTGATTGAATTTTTTTACTTGACTCTATAGCCATCATATCTCCCATATTTAAAAATTTATTTTGAAAATCCTTATGTAATTCCCCGGATTCTCAGATAGTTCAATTTAATTTTAAGATGCAATCATTTTAACTCTAATTTATTTAAGATTAAATGATTTTTTAATTTAACTACCAAATTATAAGGCAAAAATACAAAATTTATAAAATAAGCATAAAAAATAGGAAAAATCTGGTCACTTGTTACTTTATTCCTGAACCAGTTCAGCTCAGATGGAAAGAATTTTTTAAGGAAATTTAAAAATCCCAGATTAATTATTGCACATCTGACCCTATTTTTATGATAATACCTGTAAAAATTTCTGCTGAATTTCTCTACTGATGCACCTTCAAAATGCCTGGCAATAGAATCATAGTTTACAACTACCCGCCAACCACTTCTCCTGATCTTCAAACAATAATCAAGCTCTTCAAAATATGCAGGCCTATATCCTGTATCAAAGCCACCCATACTTTTAAATAATTTAAATTCAGTCGCAAAAAAAGCACCGGTTACATAGTCTACATCTTTTATGCTGTCCATTATATTTTGAGCATTCTCCAGGCCTGGTTTGTAAGTTTTACCTCCAATACCCTGTTTAATTTCTTGTCTAATTTTTTGTACATTCTTTTGTCCTATATTTTGGACTTCTCCTTTATTTCTGTACCCACCCTTCAAATCTTCATATCTCTTACCATAGCCTATATGTGATGTAATAAAATTAGGACTAACTCTACCACCCAGATGCTGTATAGTATCTTTTTTATAATCAAGTATAAGTCCGCCTGCAGCTCCTATTCTCCCTGGCGGCAGGTTCCGGTCTTTTATGACTTTAAAAGTTGAAATTAATTTTTGCAGCGCATCCCGGTTTAAATATATGTCCGGATTCAATAGAATCAGAAACCCCAGCTCCTCTTCCAGGCTTTTTTTCTTCCTGGATATGAAATTAAATACTGCATAATTTACTGCCCTTGAAAATCCTATATTCTTCTTCAGGATAATAAGCTTGAAGTTACTGCTGGTTATCTCTGAAGACATATTCCTGAATTCTCTAATCTTTGCCACTGAGCTGTCGCTGGAACCATTATCGATAACAACCATAAACCAGTCCTTATAATTCTGTCCTGTTATTGAACGAAGGCAATTTTCAATAAAGTCCTGACTGTTATAAGTTACAATTACTATTAGACTTTTATTATCCATAACTGTAATTCAATAAGTTTTATTTAAGGTAGTAGTATTTCCAAGTCTTTGCAAATCTTCTTACATAATACATTAATTATTTCAGAATGCCATTTCACTAGTAATTATTATAATTTGCACATTATTAAGAAGTAAACCAGAGCAAGAGCTCAAGTTAGCGAAGCATCTTTCTTTTAGCAATTTTAAAATAACTATAGATTTTGTAAATAAAACCCTTCTTAACAATGCCTTCGAGCTCTGATATTCGCCTGTCCCTCTCTTCTATCATCTTCTTCTGACGCAGGGTTATTTGTCCAAGACTCTTAAGAGCTTCTTCCCTGCTGAAAAAAAACTTTCTTTCTTTTCCTCTGTCAGGGGAAAATGTGGGGCTTGCCGCCCACTTTTGTAATTCTTCGGTAGTCTTATTAAAATTAAAACTTAACAGTCCATATTTTTTGCCAGCAATTGCAGTTTTTTTGACCTCATGGGGGTGGTTAGCCAGATAAACCAACTTTGCACTTAAATCCTTGCTGTCATAAGGCTTAAATGTGTATCCAATCTTTTCTTTCTCTATTATATCAGTCAGTTCGCAAACATTTGACGACAGCACACAAAGTCCCGCCCTGAACCAGTCCAGAATACGGTTTTTACTCCCCAACCTGACCTCATAAATATCTTTATCGATATTTATGCCCACATCTGCTTCAAGGTAGTAATTAGGTACATCTTCTCCAGCCACCCAGCCTTTCATTACAAACCTCTCCTTATAAGGGCTGCTGTTTATCATTGACAGAAACCGGGGATAAGTCTTCATGTCCTGCTCCGGTATCTCTCCTCCGGTGGATACAAATTTAATTTTTGAATTCTTTTCCATTGCCAGTATCAACCCCTTAAATAAAGTATCAACATCAGCCCAGGTATTATATCCTCCGGTCCAGAGCACTACAAAGTCATCATTTTTTATTCTGTTCTTTCCTCTAAAAACTTTTTTAGTATGACTATACTCTTCCTGGAGAAGACCACAGGGAATTATATTGGTAAAATCATAACCCGATGTATATTTGTTGAGTCTTCCTACTGCCCCAAGTTCCCCTATCAGAGCATACTTTTGCCTTGAAGATACGCATGAAAAAATATCGGCATTAGAGACAATATTATATTCACTGTTCCAGTAATGAAAAAGACATTCATCATTACCGTCAATATAAGCCCGTGCCTGCGCCTCAGCCATCACATGGCCAAACAAATCTGCCCAGAATGGAACGCCGTTGATATTTAGAACAGAATCAGTATTGCCATTGCCTCTATTCCAATTTTTGGAATTAACCTCGCCTCTTCCCGCCGGCTCACCTGTCTCCACATCATAAGTATTACCCTTTTTTTTACTTTTCAGGTAATGAATCAGCCTTGAGGCTATATTAGAAGGATAAAAGGTGCAGCCAACTATACAGTCAGGTTTAAACTTTGAAAAAATTTCAGACATTAATTCTACATTTTCGAAATCATCTTTTTTAAGTACATTGTACTCGAAACTGTACCTGCAGCTTCTTTCTTCACTGCCAGGGTGGCTTCTACCAGCTTCCCATTCTTTATTTTTCATAAAAATGGAACCAGCATATTCCTTTTTAATTTTTAAATCTCTGGTATAAATAAAATCTCTTTTATGATCCGATTTAAAATCATCCGGATATGCTGATGGGATAGCGTAATTACAGACACATATCCTGTGGCCTTTTTCCAGTAGTGGCAGTATAAACTGCCAGGTCCTGACACCAGTCCCATACACTTTCCTGTCATTCTCAAATGGCAGCGGGCTCATGCCCAGAACAAAAATCTTTTTCATATAATTACTCTTATATATTTCAAAATTATATCACAAAGACAACAACAAAATTATTTTAATTTTATAACAGTGCTAATTAAAATTTTACATATAAATATTATTTCTCTAATTATAATTTTTTTTAAAATATCCACAAATTTAATTTAAATCAGTAAAAATTCTATCAAAAATATATTAATTTAAATTAAACTTGTGTTTTGGTATACTCTAGCCTTAAGATAAAAAAATCTGATTGAAAAAGGGGATATATAAGTAAAATTAAAAGATTTTGTAAAGTACTTTATTCAATATAATTTTAGAAATTTTAAATAATGACATAATAATTTAATCAAGAAAAAAATGAAAACTATAACTATTATTCTTATAATTCTATTCTTATTTGTTAGCTGTCTCTTCAGCTTTTTAATTATAAAAAAGATATTTCAAAAAGAACCTTCCCAAAGCGAAGTTATTATTGAGGAAGATGCAGTTACTCCTCCAGAAGAACTTACACCAGATGAAGAGGAAGAGGATAAAATTCTTCCTGAAGATATAACTAAAATAGAAATATATCTTGATGGAGATAAAAATAACGGAATATTTTTAGGAGAAGCAGTTTATGGATTATCTTCCAAAGAAGCGTTTTTAATTTATGGCGATAAAGTCGCAGATTCAGGTTATGTCCTGGTTTGGGATAATGAAGAATATACATTCGAGCCTGGTTCAACTCATTACCTCTATGTTTACACTTACATTCCAAAATACGGATGGGATTATACCAGAACAAAAATCCAGGTTCCTGGAGAACCAGGTAACGCAGAGAACATAAAAATGAGTGTTGATAGCTTACGTCAAAACGAAGTTATCAAAGAAGATAAAAAGAATAAATTGCGGATATCAGGATGGGCTGCAGACTTCAATGTAACCGATAGTACCGGAATTGATAAAGTGGAGATATATTTAAACGGTCCAAAAGGCTTCGGAAAACTTTTAGGAGAAGCAAAGTATGGTTTAGAAAGACAAGATGTCGCAGATGCTTTTGGAAATCCAAATTATCTTAACAGTGGATATTCATTTACCTATGATGCAAGTAGTTTTGAACCAGGCTCTCTTCACTCTTTTTATGTTTACCCATTATCATCAAAAGGTGAATATCAATTAATAAAAGTAAATATAATAATGGAAGGTGAAGAAAAAGAATCCAATACTATTACTTCAGTGGAAGCAAAGTTTGGTAATGGCAAAATTGAAATAATCGGATGGGCTATAAATAAAGACTGGACTCTGGAGGGTAAACCTCGAAGCCTGGATGTAGAATATTCCACTAAAAAAATAGTGTTTACTTCCAATAAAAACGGCAATGAAGATATATTCAGTATGAACCTTGACGGCTCAGAGCTCACCCAGTTAACTGATCATCCAGGAATGGATGCATATCCATCTGTTTCACCCAATGGTGAAAAAATAGTCTATACTTCAGATATTGATGGCAGTTGGCAGCTGGTTTTAATAAACTGGGATGGAACTGAAAAAGTTCAAATAACCAACAACCGTGAAAAAAATGGTTATCCGACCTGGTCGTTTGATAGCCGCTACATATTCTTTGAAATGTATATTGATGGAGACTGGGAACTTTACAGAATGGACAGTGATGGCAGCAACGTAAAAAGATTGACTTTTAACCCAAACGCAGATGACTGGCATCCATACAGTCATCCATTTCAATGTAAAGTTTTTTACGAGTCTGGCACTGTTGGGCACGAAGATATATATATCATGGACTGTGATGGGGAAAATATAAAAAAAGTATCAGAAAATAATAGGAGAAAAAGAGTTCCGGCAATATCAATAGATGCTAAATTAATAGCATTTATGGGCTATGAGGGAAATAATCGTAATATATTCACTATGGATAATAATGGTGAGAATATACAAAAACTTACTGATAATCCTGAAAATTGTGGCCACCCTGACATTTCACCAGATAATGCCTATATAACATATGAGGGTTTAGTTAATGGACAGAATGAAATTTTTATTATGAATATTGACGGTTCAAATAAAATTCAATTAACCGATATACCCGGCCACGACTGGGATCCTGTATTTATGTATCAAATATCATCTTAGCAGTTAGTCCTGTTCTACATTATAACTAACTGTATGTTTATATCTCCTGCCAAAATTAATTCTAACTGAAGAACCTACGGAAAACCCCAGCCACAGAGTCCATATAATCTGTCTTGAAAAAAGGTAAAAAACAAGTTCAGTAAGTGTTTTATTTGATCCGAAAAACTTTGCTATAATAAAATTGGTTATAGTTCCTTCGGAAAGTACGAGACAAAACGCTGGTATAAATCCCACAATAATCAAAGTTCTTATATCAAAGAAACTTTTATTTATATTTAATCTTAACAATAAAGAGACATTAAGACCAATACAAAACCCAACTATTATTAATATTAGTAGTTTAACAAAATTTAATAATCCAGCAGGAAATATTGCCGCATTAGACAAATTTAAAATATTATCATAATAAGCATAAACTAAAATATATAAAATTGTATTTATAAAAGAAGTTATAAGTAAAAAAACCCTCAAATAAATCCTCCCTTAGAAACCAGCTATATTTCATAATGGTGCTAAATATTAATAGTATTTTAGCATCCATTTATTCCCCAATACCTAATTTCATACAATATCATATTTATAAAACATTTTACAATTTAATCTTCATTTTATCTAAAACATCAGATTGACTTTAGCTCCAAAATATCATATTACACATTCTTTCATATTAATTATTAAACAAATTTAAAAAAACTTGAATCAAAATAAAACAAAGCTAATCTATAATATCGTAAATAATAGTAAAGCAACATAACATCTTCAATGTTTGTATAAATAATCTAAATATTTATAATAATCAGTAAGAAAAATAAATAACCTGAAAATGAGTATAAATCTCGAAAAGAGTAAATCAAAAAATAAATTAAACGTTACAAAAAAAATAAAGGAAACTTTCCAGAATAAACCAAATCTTGTAATATTTATAATCCTTCTCATTACTATTTTATATGCCATAATAACTAGATTCCTCAACTTGAGCAGGCTTGCATATTGGGGAGATGACGGAATGACATATATAAGCACAATTTCTGTGCTGGAGCATGGTTATCCTCTTCTTCCTTCAGGAAATATAATGTTTCACAACATTGCTTCTGCTTACCTTAAAATAATACCAATAATTTTATTTGGAGACAATGAATTTGCTCATAGATTTCTAAGTGCACTGTCAGGAATACTTATCATACCACTTGTATTTTTACTGATAAAAAAATTAACCAACAAATATATAGCATTAGTATCTGCAATAATTCTAGCCATAAATACATGGCAAATTGAGTTTTCCAGAGAAGCTAGATACTACTCAGAGTTCCAATTCTTTTATCTATTGACAATTTATTTCTTTTATAAGGGATTCTTTGAGGATAAGAGAATTTACAAAATCCTGGCAGTAATATTTATATTTATTACTACTCAGATTGTAACAATAGGAATGACTTTAATCTTTTTATTTATTCCTCTTCTTATTTACAAAGGTTTTAAAAAATTCTTTAAAAGAGACATCATCATCTCATTTTTAATTTCAAGTGCTATAATCTTAGGGGAAATAATTCACAGAGAATTTTTCTGGAAAGTAGGTTTAAGTTTTTATACACCTGGTATAAGTACAGATATTGCCAGTCCTGTCCTCAGGACTCTTTCAAAATATTTCTCAAACTACACACCATTTTTTTACAAGATTTTTTCTACAATCTATCCTCAAACATATTATATTTTCATATATGGTAGCCTTTTTATATTAATATACATATTTTTTAAACCTCTCAGGAATCCTGATGAATACTATATAAATATTTATAGCAGTAAAAAAATTGATTTTAAATTTCCTTTCAATTTATTTTTTCTTTATTTTATATTTTTTTCTAATGGTGTTTTTTATGGATTCGGAAACATGGTTAACCAACAAAGATACATGTACCATGTACACCCTATATTCATAGCAATATTTTTATACATATGTTTTGAGTTATCAAGAATATTTATCCATTACACTCACCTGATAATCTCAAAAATAAAGGCCAGAAATTTTAATAAAATAAAAAAGTATGACAAATACTATGTATTTGCTATCCTGCCAATTTTTATAATACTTATAGTGTCACTTATAAATTATATTAATCCAATACAAAACTTTAAAATCACCCAAAGGGAAAATGGAGACCCTGTAAACAGCCTTTTTGCTCCAAGCAATACATATAGTTCCCATTATGACCCCAAAACACCAGGTGAATATGTTAACCTGCAAAAAAATGAGAGAGATATTATTATAGCCAATGACCTTCTGAATCACTACCCCTATATAAAACAAATAGATTACTGGCTATGGAGCGGCAATCTTATTTCATGGCAGCCATATGATTTAAAAGATGGTATCTATTATGATAAATTTTTCGGTGTGCCTTTAATAAGAGATATATCAGATTTTTTCAAGGTATTGAATGAAAACTCCAATAAGAATGTATGGGTAATAACCTCTGACTCCATAAGAAAGCCTGCTCATATTGACTCTCTAATTTTTAATTTCCTTAAAGAAAACAACCAGTATAAAATGATAACTGGAAAAGACAACATCAGCTCAGTTTATCTATTTTCTGCGATGGAAAGTGGTAGTAGAAATTTCTTAATGTATTCCAATGTAGAACCAACATCAGAAGAGATAATAAAAGTTGATCTTGATGATAATAAATTTACCTTTTCATTTAATGAACCAAGTAATTCTAAATATTTAAATTATGGATGGTCTGGAATGGATGAAATTGGAACATGGACTAACCAAAAAGAGTCTTTACTCTTCTTAAACTTTGAAGATCATACAAATTACAATCTTGATATAACCATGATGTCATTATACACACCTGAAATAGACCAGACAGTAGAAATTTTTTTAAATGGTAATAATATAGGAAAATTTACTTTAGATAGCCCTGAGCAAAAAAAATATCTCCTTACTATCCCCAAAGAATTATTAATAGAGGAATATAATATTTTAAAATTTAAATTTAAATATTTAATAAGCCCTATACAACTTGGGATAAATAATGATAATCGAAACTTAGCAGTTTATTTTAGTAAAATTGATTTTTATAAATAAAAACATAAAAAAAATGGAATTATCTCTCTATAGATGCCTTGTGTCTATTAGGAACAAGAATTTTAATATATTATTTTTAAACATCAAGCTCAACTAGCAAAACTTAAAAAATTCAATATTGCTAAAATTTTTTTTTGTGTATAATTAGTTAATAATTTTATTACCATTACAGAATAATTTAAAAGCTTTTTAAAAACATTAATATGTATATACTTATTACTGGTGGAGCTGGATTTATAGGCTCCCATCTCTGTGAAAAATTAATAGATCTGAATCACAAAATAATCTGCATAGACAATTTTAATAATTACTATAACCCAAAAATAAAGGAAAACAACCTAAAAAATATTATAGATAACAAAAATTTCACCTTATACAGATTAGACATATTAAATAAGGAAAAGATAAATGAGATATTCTCAGCTCAAAAGATAAACATAATAATTCACCTGGCTGCAAGAGCAGGTGTAAGACCCTCGTTAAGCAATGCTTTGCTTTATGAAGCAGTAAATGTTCAAGGAACCATTAATCTTTTAGAAGCCTGCAAAGATTATGGGATAAAAAAATTCATTTTCGCCTCTTCGTCTTCAGTATATGGTGACAACAAAAAAGTCCCATTTTCAGAAGATGATAATGTAGATAATCCAGTATCTCCTTATGCTGCAACCAAAAAATCAGGTGAGCTTATTTGTTACACCTACCATCATCTATACGATATCTCTATTCTTTGCTTCAGGTTATTCACCGTTTATGGCCCACGCCAGAGACCTGAAATGGCTATTCATAAATTTACCAGACACATATTAGAGGAAAAACCTATAGAGGTATTTGGCGATGGAACCTCATCACGGGATTATACCTATATTGATGACATAATCTCTGGTATTATTAGCAGCCTCGATAAGATCAATGGATATGAAATTATAAATTTGGGCAACTCAAAACCAATTAATTTATTAAAACTGATAAACTTAATAGAAAAAGTAATTAGCCGCAAAGCTGTTATAAAATATGCAGATGCTCAACCCGGGGATGTGTTTACAACTTATGCTGATATTAGAAAAGCTAAAAAAATGTTAAAATATCAACCTGAGACCTCTATAGAGGAAGGTATCGAAAACTTTATAAAATGGTATAAAAAAAAGGAAGAAGGAAGCCCCTTTTATGACTGATAGAATTAAAACAAATTCAATTGATAATACTAATACTATTAATAATAATTCTAAAGAAAAAATAGATTTATCCATTGTTATTCCAATATATAACGAGAGGGAAAGTGTTGATCGTCTCTATAAAGAATTAGACAAATCACTTTTAAAATTAGGCATAGATTATGAGGTAATTTTTATTGACGATGGGAGTGTTGACGGGACATATAATAAATTACTGGAAATTCACAAAAAAAACAGCTCTTACAAAATTATAAGATTTAGAAGAAATTTTGGTCAAACTGCTGCAATAAGTGCCGGGTTTAATTATTCCAAAGGAGATGCAATTATTACTCTTGATGCTGACCTGCAGAATGATCCTCAGGATATTCCAGTAATGTTAAATAAATTAAATGAAGGTTACGATATAGTAAGTGGGTGGAGAAAAAATAGAAAAGATAAAGCCATTACCAGGAGATTTCCTTCAGTTATTGCAAATAAAATTATATCAAAATTAACTGGAGTTTATCTTCATGACTATGGCTGTACACTTAAGGCTTACAAGAGAGAAGTGGTAAAAAATATAGAACTTTACGGAGAGATGCACAGATACATTCCAGCAGTAGCCAGCTGGATGGGAGTAAAAGTGGCTGAGATCCCGGTAACACATCACAGCAGAAAATTTGGCAAATCAAAATATGGAATTTCAAGAACTATAAGGGTTATCCTTGATATAATCACTATAAAATTTCTTTTAAGCTATTCACAAAGACCCATACAGATATTTGGACTGGTTGGACTCTTTTCCGGTACAGTTGGTTTTATAATAACTGCCTACTTAATTATTATGAGAATATTTTTTAATCAAGGATTGGCTGATAGACCGCTTTTTATACTTTCAATTTTTATGATTTTTATAGGTATCCAGCTTATCACTATGGGGCTGCTAGCAGAAATTACCATGCGGATTTATCACGAAGCTCAAGAGAAGCCAACCTATGTAATTAAAGATATAATCTCATAAAAAATAAAAGTAAAATGAAGAAAATAAGTCACTTCTTTAATCTTGCCAGAATCTACTTAAATTATATCTTAAAAAAAAGTAATTGTAATTACATGCCTGTAAGATTATGGGTAGAAATTACCAGCAGATGTAATTTAAAATGCAGGCTCTGTGTAAATAAAGATATTCCTCCCAGCTTAAAGGGGGATATGGATTTTGATTTATATAAAAAAATAATAAATGAAGCAGCAGGTAATGTTTATGATATTAACCTTTTCCATAGAGGCGAGCCACTCTTACATCCAAAACTTATACCAATAATTTCTTATGCCAAAAGCAGGGGTATCAAGACAAGAATCCATACTAACGCTACACTGCTTAATCCAGAACTTAGCAAGAAAATAATATTATCAGGTCTGGATCTGATTTCATTTTCTTTTGATGGGTACACCAAAAAGACCTATGAGAAAAATAGAATTGGGGCAAGTTATGAAAAAAGCTTAAATAATATAATTGACTTCTTAAGAATAAAAAAAGAATTAAAATCAAAGAAACCTTTCACTATTATTCAAGTCATGGAATTTGACGATAAATTATCCTCAAAAGAAATTATGGAACAAAAAAAGAAATTTTTAAAAAGATTCAGTAATCTTCCATTAGATAAGTTGGTCACAAGACATCCCCATAACTGGGGAGGTTTTCTAAAACTAAAAGAACTGGGGAAAAATTACGAAGAAAATAAAAGGACAATTTCATGCACATTTCCCTGGTATTCACTTACTATTTTTTATAATGGAAAAGTCTATTTATGCCCACAGGATTTCTTAGGAAAAATTTTACTTGGAGATCTAAATAAAAATTCAATAAAAGAAATTTTCAATCATAAAACAATAAAAGATATAAGAAATAAATTTAAAACTAGCAAAATGAATAAAATTATACCATGTAAAGATTGTGATAGAATTTGGAGAAAAACATTTCTAGGAATCCCAAGAGAATACTTAGGGATATTTTTGAAAGATAATTTAAGAAAATAACGATGGAGAATCATTATGAAAGCTCTTGTTACTGGAGGTAGTGGATTTACTGGTGGGCATTTAGTAAAAAAATTATTAGATCGGAATATAAATGTTAGAGTGTTAGCAAGACCTACAAGTAAAATTGATAATCTAAAAAAACTTGGTGCTGAAATAATAATTGGAGATATTATTGATAAAGATAGTGTATTTAAAGCAGTGAAAGGAATGGATAAGGTATTCAATATTGCTGCAGCATACAGAGAGGCAAACCTTCCTGCAAAAGCCTACTGGGATGCAAATTTCAAAGGCACAAGAAATATAATTAACGCCTGCTTAAAGTATGAAGTTTCAAGATTTGTGTACTGCAGTACTATTGGAGTAGTAAGTTCGGTTAAAAATCCACCTGCCGATGAAACAGCACCCTATAGCCCGGGAGATGTTTATCAAGAATCGAAGTGTGCAGCGGAAAAAGAGGTGCTAAGATATGTAAGAGATAAAAAACTTCCCGCTTCTGTTGTCAGGCCCTGTGCTATATATGGGCCTGGAGATTTAAGGTTGCTTAAAATGTTCAGAATGATAGCTCATAAAAAATTATATATGATCGGCAGCGGCAATGCCCTTTATCATATGGTATATATTAAAGATTTAGTTTCAGGCTTCATCCTTGCATCAGAAAAAAAAGAGGCAATAGGAGAAGTATTTATTATAGGAGGTGAAAGATATACAACTTTAAATGAATTATTTCAAATTATCGCAGACGAATTTGATGTTAAGTTACCAAAGATCCATTTACCATTAATACCTGTAGAAATTTTATCTGCCATAATAGAATATATTTATAAACCCTTCGGGAAGAAGCCTCCCTTATATCGCAGAAGAATTGCTTTTTTTAAAAAGAATAGAGCTTTTGATATTTCTAAAGCTATAAGAGTTTTAGGTTACAAGCCTGAATTTGACTTAAAAACAGGTATACATCTCACCGCAAAATGGTATATAGATAATGGATATATATAATATTAAAATACCTTAATCACAACATTTAATAATACAGGATATAAAAAAGGAGATGATTAAAATAGAGAGATATGAGGATAAAATACAAAAGCATCTTTTTGCAAAAAATCAGTCTACAATTTCTAAGTATATGGATTTATTTATTGGTAAAAGAAGCATCCTTAGCTTGATAAAATATGAAGCAATTACCATGCTTTTTCAAAACATGCCAGGAGCAATAGGTATTTTATTTAGAAATCTTTTCTACCCTCTGTTGCTTAAAAAGGTTGGGAAAGGAGTTATCTTCGGCAGAGCCATAACCTTAAGACATCCTTATAAGATAACAATCGAAAGCGATGTGGTAATTGATGACTACTGTGTGCTGGATGCTAAAGGACTGGATAATAAAGGTATATACATAAAAGAACAAGTTTTTATTGGTAGAAATAGCATATTAAGCTGTAAAAATGGTGATATTATTCTCGAAAAAAATGTAAATATAGGATTTAATAGTGAAATATTTTCTGGAAGTAAAGTGACAGTTGGTGAGAATACATTAATTGCTGCTTATGTCTATATTATTGGAGGCGGGCATGATTATTCCAGAACAGACATTCCCATATCTGAACAGAATAAACCTTCACATGGTATAAAAATTGAAAAAAACTGCTGGATTGGAGCAGGTGCTAAAATATTTGATAATACTACCATTGGGAAAGAAACTATTATTGGAGCTGGATCGGTGGTATCTAAAGATATACCTCCACACTCAATAGCAGCAGGAATTCCTGCCAGGGTTGCAAGGTCTAGAAAATAGTTGAGAATAATAAATAAAAAAATGAAAAACAGAATTATATCCTTCTACAGAGAAAATAAAAAACTAATACTCCTGCTGGTTAGAATAATAATTAGTGTTTCATTAATTGTTTTTCTTGTAAAAACACAGTTTAAGGATATAAGAAGTGCCCTTGAAATTATAAAATCTGTAAATAAGCCTTTGCTAATACTTTCTCTGTCCACACATATTTTTGGCATATGGATTACTGCTGTCAGGTGGAACACCTTACTTGGAACTCAAAAAGTAAAACTTGGTACCACTACCTTAACTCTCACAGTTCTCATAGGTTTCTTCTTTAATAATTTTCTACCTACAAGTATAGGCGGAGATGTTTTTAGAACTTATGATGCAGCTAAAAAAGCTAATATACCAATTGAGACATCCGCTTCAATAATTATAGTAGAAAGATTTTCAGGTGTTATAAGTGCTTCAACTTATGCTATCATAGCACTATTTTTAGGATTTACAGCAATTGGAAATCGGTCTTTTATAATTCCAGTAATAATATTCTTTATAATATGTATTATCATTGCATTTCTTATACTAAATCCTTCCATACTCCGGTTAAATAAATTAATAAATAAAATAAAATTTTTAAAGAAAGTAAAAGAAAAATTAGCCAATATTTATTTTACTTTTTTAAGTTTTAAAAAATTTAAATGGGTTCTTGTCAGGGTAATGATATATAGTTTTTTACTCCAATTCGCAGTTATATTAAATTATTTCCTCGCTGCGAAATCTTTAGGAATTAATTTGAATTTAACCGCCTTTATATTTATAGTTCCAGTGGTGACTATCATTGCTATGGTCCCTATTTCAATTGGAGGAATAGGAATTAGAGAAAATACTCTGGTCTTTATTATAACAGCAATGGGAGTAGGTAGTGAGCAAGCTGCCATATGCGCCCTGTTAATATTTTTAATGTTAATATTTATTGGAATAATTGGGGGTATCACGTATAGTGTAAGGCCTAATTATATAAAACATTCAACCACTAAAAAACTATCTAACAGTAAATCATGATATATAAGAATCCTTACCCTAATGAATATTCAAGAAAAAAACCAGAGATTTAAAAATTTAACTTATCAATCATATTATAAATAAAATCACCAAAATATTCTTTATAAAAACCAATATCCATCATTTCCAAGAAAATAAAAACAGCTATTAAAAAGATAATTCCAAAAAATAAATAATATAAAAATTTAATTATCCATATTTTCCACATCATATTCTTACCTTATCTATGTTTATAATAAAAAAACAAACATTTAAAATATTACAGCCTCTGACCAATATCACCCAGATATTGAGAGACATAACTAAATACTGTATGTGCTACAACTGAAGCACCCGCGGAACTGTAATGCATTCCATCAACAAAATATCCCCCTGGGTTTTGTGAAAGAGGAGTCAATACATCTATAACAACAGCACCATTTCTGGCAGCAATTTGTCTAATCTCATCATTATATTTAGGATAATCTTCTTTCCCCGGCCAGTCAATAGGACCAATAAGATTTATAAACACTCTCGCACCTAAATTCTTTGACTTAATCACAATACCTTCCAGATTGTCTCTGAAATTCCAAAGTCCAACGCCAGCATCATTAGTCCCATAAGCTATTATGATTATTTGTGGATTATGAACTGCAACTGTGCTGTCAAATCTTGCATAACCGTTACGAGCCATTTCACCACCCTTTGCACTTGCAATCGTATTATAATCTGCATATGGATAATTAGCTTCCAGAAGTTCATCAAATGTTTGCACCCAATTAGACTTGGCTATTAAAGAATCACCCATCGCCACAATAGTCATATTAACACGCCCTCTAACATTTATACTTTTGGACGGTATTTCTATTTCTCCACTACTGCTTTCAATCTTAAAATCGGTAGTTATTACCCCACCTGAATTAACCAAACTTTCATTTACCTTCATATTAAAAATTATTTCTTTTTCTTCCCCCACTCCCAGATTCTTTAAGTCCCAAATCAGTCCTCTTATATCATCACTCCAGCTAATCCCTTCAGCAGTACCTGACCTGCTGATATAAGTTGCTCCATCCGGTATAGGACAAATAAGTCTATAACTTTCTTCTGCTTTTTCACCAGTATTTCTAATGACAATTTTTGCACTTATGACCTCGCCAGCCCAAAGATGCCCACCATTTACATCATATAAAAATGCCTCTGACGTAGTTAAATCAGTAAAAAGGCTCAGTTTTTCTTCTACTGATTTTTCAATGACAACATCAGACCCATATTTTAAGGCACTACTATTAGTAATAAGTTCTTCAGAAGTTAAATCATCATTTACTTTGACTTTAAATGAAAAAGTTTTAGGTTTATTTATTTCTAAATTATCAATATTCCATAAGACACTACTACTCTTATATTCACCCAAATTAGTAATAGAATTTTCAACTATAGTTACATTTTTTGATAAATTACTTTTGATTTCTACATTAGCAGCGTTCATATCGCCAGTATTTTCCACTACCAGTTTATATTGTATTATGTCACCTAATCTTAATACTCCGCCATTTATATCAACAGCTTCTAAATCAAAGTTGCTCAGATCGGGACTGCTTTCAACTTTATTACTTAAATCTTCACTGACCTCTCTATTAAAAGCATCCTGGCCAATCTTATAATTAAATTTCGCTCCATCAAATACAATCAAAGTACCATCATCCAGTGGTTTGTTTACTTCAACTGTAAAAGCTATTGTGCCTTTTTTATCCTTTTCAACATCACCAACTTTAAAAGTTAATGCTCCACTGGTATTTTCTAAAATTTCATCATGGTTTGATGATATAAAAACTGCATGTTCTGGTACCTTTGACTCTATTTCCAGATTATCTACATCCCTGTTTCCCGTATTCTTATAATTTATTATATATGTTATTTGTTCCCCGGGTTTTACATATTCGTTTGAATCACTGGATATAAAATTAAATGACTCATCATCAAAATTTGGCCTTGTCAGGTAAACCTTAAAATAATAATATGTAGAATATGATGCTGCAGCAGCTATAATAACAATTATAACTGCAAGATAAATCCATCTTTTATTATATTTTAAAAATTTACTAATACCACTCATACCTGTGTTATCCTGAACTACCATCATCTATAATCAACTATTACCTTTGACCAATTTTAGAAACTTTCTTGTAATAATTTCCCTATATTTAGATAAGAAGAAGCTAATAATTAATAGGAATATGGTAAAAATAAAAAATATTATGTTTACTCCAAATCCTGTTAATAATGAAAGCTTCTGGTTATAACCGATTAATACAAATCCTAGTGTCCAACCAGCTTCAAAAGTGCCAAAACTACCAATTCCACTAACTGGTAATGCTTCGGTTAGTATGGATAGGGTAGAGCCTATTATAAAATTAATAAATCCTATACTTATTCCAAATCCAAAAAAGATAGTGTATGCTACCAGGGAGTTTAATAATCTATTTAATATTGTTAGAATAATTACTTTTATATTTGTTTTGAGTTTAATAAATTTGTTGATTTCATCAGCTAAATTTTTATATTTTTCTAAAAATTTAAAATAAATATTTTTTTCAAGCCACTTTATTTTTTTTGGTAATAATTTTAGAAATTTTAAAATTAAGTTTAAAATCTTACCTAAGAAAATAAAAACAAAAAATAGCATTATAAAGAGAATTAAGAAGATAAGTAATATAATTATGTTATTTGAGTTAGAAAAGGACGAAAAGTTGATTGAAAAAGCTACAATAAAAAATAAGGGCACAGCTAGTAAATCTAAAATTCTTAAGTAAAGTAATGCTCCCAAACCTTTAGTATAAGATATTTCTTGTTCATTTTTAAGAAAGTATACAAGAGATAATTCTCCTATTCTTACAGGAAGGATTTTATTTAAAATATAATGTCTTGAGACTGTAAAGAAAATATTATTAAATTCAGAAAATTTGATTTTAAGTAAAACTAAAATTCTTAAACTTCTTACAAGGTAACATATTGTGTGTATACCTAAAGCAATTAATATAAAGTAGATATTTATGCTGTTAATAAGGTTTTTAAAATCATTTATATTTAAATTTTTGACAATAAAATAAATGAAGAAAACGGTAATTGTAATGCTTATTAAAAGTCTGATTATAAGTTTTTTATTCTTAGTTAGTGCTGGCAATTTTTTTACTTTTTAAGTTTTATTTATATTATTGGCTATTTCTTTAATTGCGATACTTCTTGCCAATTTTGTAATCTTATCGTCTAATTCTTCTAATTTAATATATATTCTAAATATTAAGTAAAACATAAGTAAGATGCTTGAAACAATGAAAAAATCAATTCCTCTGGTGAAACCAAAAAAATCTGCAATATTTCCACTAATTTGTGGAAAGATTGATAAAACTATAAGAACCACCCATATAGAACACCAAAATATGAACTCATTCAGTGATAATTTTCTATTTTTCATTTTCAGAATTACTTTAAGCAAAGCAAAAATGCCGAATACAATAGCAATAACTTGGATCGGTTTTATCATTTTTATCCTCCTATTTTTATTCTATGAGCCATTTTTTTATCATTTTCAGAAAAATGTTTAAACTATTATAGATTTTTTGGCCTTTTTTAATTGAATATGATGAGTATTTTATGGTTACAGGAATTTCTTTGTATTTTATTTTTTTTATTTTTATTTCTTCTATTATTTCAGAACAATATTCCCAACCTCTTGCATTGATAATTATTCTTTCAGCTGCCTTTCTACTCAAGGCTTTAAGACCATTATGTGCATCAGTTAACAAAATTCCATACATTAGAAATACCAATACTACACCACCTTTTAAGATTATTTTTTTTAGTAGAGGAACATTGCTTTTTTTATCCAAAAATCTTGAGCCTAGTGTAACATCTACTTCTTTATTTATAATAGGTTTTATTAAATTATTTATGTCTTTTGCCATATGTTGACCATCTGCATCAAAAATAATTATAATATCTGCACCTATTGACAATGCATAATCAGTCCCAGTCTTTACAGCTGCACCTGCACCTAAATTAATTGGATGCTTTATTACAATAGTTTTGTTTTCTTTTGCAATTTTATAAGTAGAATCTGTAGACCCATCATCTATAACAATTATATTTTTGTAATTGTTATTTTTTAGATTTGTAATAACATCAGAAATGGTGTTTTCTTCGTTGTAAGCTGGTACAACTACACATATATTAACTTTATTTTCCAATTACATTATCCTTGTTAATATAATTTGCTATCTTATTGGTATAAATTAAAAACATTATATTATCTGTCTATCACTATTTCAATATCTAAATATTATAAATAATATGCATGTAATTAGTAATGATTCTTATTTTAATATTATTTGTAAGATAGAACTATTGTAAAAAATTTTACGTAGTTCTATAAACCTTTGTGATATAATGACTAAATCAAGTATAACAGACATAATATATTAGTTTTACTTTTTAAGTAGTGATAAAATTAAAAAATTTTATTTTAAAATATAGTATATTAATATTAGCGTTTTTGTCATTTTTAATACCCTTTATTATTTATCTACTAACCTTAGAGCGTAAATTGGTTGGAGGAGATACAAGCTGGTATGCACTTCAAATACCCAAGATGCAAATCTTTGTTCCAACCGGGTATCCAACTTTTTCGCTACTTGGCAAACTAATCACATATTTACCAGTTGGTGATTTAGCTTATAGACTTAATTTATTTTCAGCAATATTTGGGGCACTTACAATTTTATTTTTATTTTTATCAATAAATAAGCTTGTAAAAAATGAGTTAATAAGCTTAATAAGTTCTTTTACATTTGCTTTTGTGTATCCATTTTGGAGCGTAGCCAATAGGTTGGAGTTTGATACGTTAAATAGTTTTTTTATAGCCTTGGTGGTTTTCTCAGCACTGCTATATAATGGAAGTAGAGAAAGAAAACATCTATACTTTTTTTTCTTTTGTTTGGGTTTAAGTTTAACAAATCATCCTATTGCGTTTTTTATAATACCAGCATTTCTTATATATATAATTATTATAAACCCAAGAATTTTTAGAAACCTTAAAGTAATCCCAATCAGTCTATTATGTTTTATTTTACCACTTTTATCATATATTTATCTTCCAATAAGATCGCTTCAGGGATATGGAAGTGTAACTAGTTTTAAGACATTCATTTACTATGTTACTGGAAGAACAACATCGGGAAAAATTCATGGTGGCAGTTTTGGGGATAGGTCTATTTCAACAGCTTTTGAAGTTTTTAAGGACTATTTAGAGATTATTTATAAGAATTATGGCATTCTATTAATAATTTTATCAATCATAGGATTTGTCTATTTAATTAAGAAAAATAAAAAATTTGCTATTTCCTCACTTTTATTAATAATCTTTAACCTTGCTATAATAACTCAATACATAGGCTGGGCAGTCCCTAATTATGTACTAAATATAATGCTAATTATGTCTATTTACATTTCATTTGGATTTTTACTTATAGTCGGTTCAATTAAATTTGTATTTGAAAAGTTATTATCTAATAAGAAAATATTAAAAATAGATAACATTTTAAAATATTTTTCGTTATCAATTATATTTTTATTTTTTGTCTTCCAACCTTTTTCACTAATATATGCTAATTATAATAGAGTTGACCGTTCTGAACCTGGAGATGTTTATAAATTCTGGGACAAGGCTATTGATAACATGGAAGAAAATTCGATTATGTATGTACTTGCATTCTCAAGCAATGTTGGTATGTTTGTGAACGAATATGAATATGGGGATAAGGAAATAGAGTTTATTTATCATAACAACCCTAAATATTCAGTTGGGGATATGATTGAAAGTCTTGAGAAGGATGTTCCTGTATATTTTGTTGGAAATAAAAATTTTCTTAAATTACAATTCAACACGGAGCGTATAGGTAAGCAGTATTATTGGCCCAGGTATAAAGAAATTTTGGAACTATATAAAGTAGTAAGTCCAAAGGTAAGTATTAAAATTGAATATGTAATTGATGAATATAGTAAAAAATTTGGTGAAAAATTTACAGTTGAATATGTTATCAGAAATAAAAATAAAGAAAGAGTAAAGATTTCTTCACTCGAACTTGAACTTCCTGATAATATTGAGCTTGTAGAGGTTGAACCTGAGGGATATATTAATCAGGATCCTGGCATAAGTAGAGGCATGTATATGTGGGTAAGCGGTTCATATATGATAGAGGCAGAAGATGAAATTAATTTAATTTTAAAATTGAGAGGAACCAGGCCTGGGAAATCTCAAGTGAAGTTTAGGATTACTGCACATGACGTATATATTAACTCTAATGATATTGAAATAGAAATAAAAGGATAGAACAATAGAGTTTGTTGATAAGTGAAATATAAATATTACTTAGAGTAAAAGAAGTCCCCCTGTGCATTAGGCAAATTTTAGCGATTCTATAGTGAGGACAGCCAAAGATACATGCAAATTTTTATGTAGAAGTTCACCCGTAAAAAATTTATGAGAGGTTAGAATGGTTAAAATTAAGATTTTAATTGAAGAAAAATATAAAATTCTAGTATGCTTATTTTTTATGGTTTTTCTGCTTATTGGTATATTTATCTTTAAAGATTTTGGCATGACGTGGGATGATCAGGCTCAAAGAGACTATGGAGTGACAGTAATAAGATATGTTATGGAAGGAGATCAAGAGTTACTCAATATTAAGAATAAATATCATGGACCATTTTTTACAATGTTATTGACTGTGATAGAAAAAATTTTACATCTGACAGATTCAAGATATATATATTTAATGAGACATTTAGTTACTTTTCTATTGTTTTATACAAGTGTATTTTTTTTCTATAGATTATGTAAATATAGGTTTAACAGTTGGAAAATTGGTCTTTTAGGTAGTTTGTTTTTGATTTTAAGCCCTCGAATATTTGCTCATTCATTTTATAACCCAAAAGATCTTCCTTTTTTGTCCATGTTTATAATAAGTATATACACATTGGTTAGTTATTTAAATAGAAAAACCTTACCCAGAGCAGCTATTCATGCATTAATCTGTGCCTTACTTATTGATATACGAATTTTAGGAATTATTGTTCCTTTGTTTACCGTTATTTTTCTTTTTGCTGATTTATTAATAATTAAGCCAATTAAGATAAAAAATAAGAAGATTATTGGAAGTTTCCTGTTATATATGGCTTTGCTGATTTCTTTTACTATACTTTTCTGGCCTACTTTATGGGAGAATCCAGTTTATCATTTTATAGAAGCCTTTAAAGAGATGAGTCGTTATCCATGGATTGGATCTATGCTATACTTAGGAGATTATATAAGTAGTTTAAGAGTACCCTGGCACTATATTCCCATATGGATACTTGTCACCACTCCGTTATTATATACTGCTTTATTTCTTATTGGGTGCTTTTCTGTAATAAAGCTATTGTTTAAAAATCCGAAACAGTGTTATATTAATAGGAGAGATGATCTTATATTTATACTATGGTTCTTTTTGCCACTGGCATCTATAATTATATTAAAGTCGGTGGTACATGATGCATGGCGACATATGCTTTTTATCTACCCTCCTATTGTAATACTTTCTTTGGAAGGCCTGATATATTTATTTAAATCTATTAAGATAAAATTTAAAGGGTTAAGTTATAGGGTTATAAATATAATTTTTATTCTTATTATAGCATCTAGCTTAATTCATACAGCTCAATTTATGATAAGGTATCATCCCCATCAGAATGTATATTTTAATATATTAGCTGGTAAGAATATGAAGGAGGTAAAAAATAGCTTTGAATTAGACTATTGGGGATTATCATATAGGCAGGCTTTAGAATATATTTTAAAAAATGATAAAGACAAGATTATAAAAATTTATGTTACCAATGCTTGTGGATGGTACAATTCTCTTATTTTACCTTCTGATGATAGAAAAAGATTGGTTTATGTGAAAAGGGATAGTTTAGATGAGGCAAAATATTTTATAAGTAATTACAGGTGGCACAAAGATGAATATCCATATGAAGATGAATATTTTTCAATAAAAATTGGTGGAACAAAAATTATGGTTGTGTACAGGTTGTAATATCATAGATTTCTAGATCTTTGATTATCGCTTCTCCAGTAGAATAAGTAAATATTCTAAAATAAATATCAATATTAGGGGGGACTTTATTAGAATTTAAAACTTCAACTATTTGTGTATAATCTTCACTAATTTTCTCAGGTTTTAAATTAAATTCCTGCTCAGGCCTATCGTAATATTCACCAAAAAGGTCAAAATATATAACATTGTCTAAATTTTCAGTTTTCTTTATTTTAAAACTAATAAGATAATCAGTACCACTATTGATTGTAATCGGTATTTTGCATATTTTAAGTTTATTTTCACCCTCTTCAATTATTATTTCTTTTTTGTCCGAAGATAATTTTGAATTTTGAAATTCACCATTACTATATTCTCTAAAATCAAGGATGAGTTTACTTTCAAATTTTAAGTTATTTGTTTTGTAAATATAAGCAGATGCAAATTCACTGAATAGCTCTGGCTTACTAAAGCCTGTAAGTGATAAATTATGATATTTTAAGACATCATTTATTGTTTGTTTAATTGACTTATTCTCTATTATAAATACGCGAGTGCTTGAATAGAAATCAGTATATAATAAGTAATCAGTTGAAATATTGTGTTTATTAAAATAATACACTAATGGTAAGTCAGAGGGAGGACTGGCCACAATTCTATCACCAGATTTAAGATGATATTTTAGCATGATGGTAATTTCTTCTGCATCTCTAAGTGTTTCTTTTTCATTAGAATAAAAGATTGATTGGGAGAAAAAAACTGTGAAACCAAGACCTATTGATAAAATGAGAGCGATAATAGAGAATACTAAAGACTTGTAATTTCTCATCTTAGAAAAAACTAACCCCAGTAGGAAGATTATTCCTGCAGATGATACCACTATAAAAAGAGGTAATAAAAATAGCCATCCATGTTCAGGAAGTATAGTTCTTTGTATTAAAAGTAAGAAGGTAAGCCAGGTAAATGTATAGTTTGTAATTTTTTTATGAAAAATTAATGAGGTAAAAAAACCTATTATAAGAAGTATACTTATTACAATTGGAATATCTCTATTCCATTGACTCCAAATCTGATGCATTGATGATGGAAATACTGTAATAAAATCTGACCATGATAACTTTATATTTTTGTTAATAGTAGTTTGCTTTATGAGAGACCCTAATAGAACAGGTAAATATAATATAAATGTTGAAATGAATGTGATAATTAAGGAAATAATCAAATTTTTAAATAGGTAGATATGAGTCAATTTTGTGTCTCTAAATACAATTGATGCTAGAAGCCAAATAATAACAATTCCAAATGAATATAGCATAATTGGTTTTGTATAAAATCCAAGTATAGACAATATAGCAAAAAGCAACCATGCAAATGAATTTTTATTGTTTATTAGATATTTTGCAAGAGCAGTAATTGCTATGGAAAAGAAAATTATTGTAGTATAGCCAGTAGCATTAGATGAATATTCAATTAGTATCGATGATGAAGCTACGATACCAGCTGAGAGAAGTGCTACGTATTTATTATAAAACATACGTGCAACTATATAGGTCATTGGGATTATAAGTATTCCAAAAATTAGTGCAGGTAAACGCACTGCCCATAATGAGCTGCCAAAAAAAAGATAAGCAATATGAACCAAAAAAGTGTGGAAAAGGTGATTATTAGTATAGGAATAGTCTGAAAGTCCAATGAATAAAGGCTTTTGGGCATAATATATAAAAGTAGAAGCTTCAATATAACGTATTGGCTGTAATAAGAAATACAATCTTATTGCAATTGCTATAGTCATTATTATGACAAAAGTATAAAGGTGTATTTTATTTTCTTTTTTTATTATTTTCCGAAAGTTATGTCCAATCTCTTTGAAGAAAGAAGGGCATGAACTTATGGTGCTAGAAAATAATTGTTGGCTCTCTTTTATAATAGTGCTAAATATCCAACATATAATGATTATTGCAATTCCAACAAATCTTGATTTTAATAAGAGTCCTGCTGTAAAAAAATCAAAAGTTCCATCTTGAGTAAAAATGTCTATTTCTGTTTTAACTAATTCAAAAGGTAAATATGAAATGATAACTAATGCTAACCCTATTATAATGATAATTATTAATATTATGATTGGAAGTGTTTTAGCAAATTTATTAATCATTTATAATGTTAATTTCTAAATTTTTTGGTTATAGGGTTATCTCCATCATTTTCTCACACATAGAATATCTAAATCAAATATATTTTTTTGAGGTTGCTAATTGAAAACCAATATAACATAATATTAAGGTTAGTAGATAAACAATAAAAGGAATTATAAAGGAAAAAGTTGCTAATATTTTTATTTTATTTTTTAGAATAAACTTCCTCATTTACTTCATTTACTTTAAAAAATATTTAACCTATTATATAAAAACGAATTTTATTAAGCAAAAAACTAATTTAATATAAAAATATTTTTGCTATAATATATGCCTAATAAAATCTACTCTGTTAAATTAATTATTTAGAGTAGTCTTTTATTATTTATACTATTATATTACTAAAGCGACAATACAGTGAAAATACATAAAACAAATTAAGTAAAAGGGCTTTCATGCACTTATTTGTTATAATTTATTTATTCAAGAAATGGAGTTTCTATGAAACATTTTAAAAACTTTTTAATGGCATTTGGTCTTATTATTTTGTTTTATCTTATCACCCCCAATAGGGTTTATGCTTATCTTGACGCCGGAACCGGTAGTTATATGATTCAGATAATCATAGCTATTGCAGTAGGAGGAGCATTTGGAATTAAGATATTCTGGCGCAGGATTTATGGTTTCTTTAAGAGATTACCTTCCAGGAGTAAAGAAGATGGACAAGATAAAAACTAGTGTTAATGAACCAAGCTCATTTAGGGATCCGTGCGGATTTCTTTTTTATAAAGATGGTTCGATTTATCGTCAGATAAATACCATATATAAAGAAAATTATGACCATCTTATGGATTCCGGTCTTTATAAGACTCTTGTGGATACAAATTTGCTTATTCCTCATAAAGAAATTGATATTGATGGTTTAGAACCTGATAAAGCATATAAAATAATAAAACCTGAGCCCATACCATTTATATCATATCCTTATGAATGGTGCTTCAGTCAACTAAAGGATGCAGCACTAGCCACTTTTAAGATCCAGAAAATAGCAATGGACTTTGAAATGACTTTAAAAGATTGTAGCGCTTATAATATACAATTCAGAAAAGGCAGGCCAACCTTTATTGATACACTTTCTTTCGAGAAATATCATCCAGGACAATCCTGGATTGCATACAGACAGGTATGTCAGCATTTTCTTGCACCCCTGGCACTAATGAGCTATAAAGATATTCGACTAAATCAATTATTTAGAATTTTTATAGATGGAATACCCTTAGATCTGGCAAGTTCTCTTCTTCCATCAAGTACCAGTTTTAAGGCTTCACTGCTTTCTCATATTCATCTTCACGCCAAAAGCCAAAAACACTATGCTGACAAAGCAGTAAAAATAGGTGGACATAAAATAAGCCGCCTGTCTTTCATGGGTCTTATAGACAGCTTAGAATCTGCTACCCGTAAAATGTATTGGAAAGCCAAAGGAACTGAATGGGCTGATTATTATGAAGATACTAACTATTCTCCAGCAGCAATTGATCATAAAAAGGAGATTGTAGCTAAATTTTTGGATATGATTAATCCAGAAACTGTTTGGGATCTCGGTGCAAATGATGGTTTGTTTAGTCGTATTGCCAGCAACAGGAGAATACATACAATCTCTTTTGACATCGATCCTGCTGCAGTTGAAAAAAATTACCTCAGAAGCGTTAAAAAGGGTGAAACTAATATTATCCCATTACTGCTTGACTTAACTAACCCAAGTCCTGCTATTGGCTGGGAAAATCAGGAGAGAATGTCTCTTATTGAACGTGGACCAACAGACACAGCTTTCGCTCTTGCTTTAATTCATCATTTAGCCATTTCTAATAACCTTCCAATTGGTAAAATCGCAAATTTCTTCAATTCAATCTGTAAATCACTCATCATTGAATTTGTCCCCAAAGACGACTCTCAGGTTCAAAGACTCCTGTCAACAAGAGAAGATATTTTTCCTGATTATACACAGCAAAACTTTGAGATTGAATTTAAAAAATATTTTACTATAAAAAATGCTGAGAATATTAAGGATTCTAAAAGAACCATGTATTTAATGAAGAAGAAAGAGAATTAAAATATTATGAAAAAAACATTTATTATTCATCCATTTTTATTTGCTATATTTCCTATTTTATTTCTTTACTCTTTTAATATTGGAAAACTTTCAATAGTCTCATTATCTGAAATTTTAATACCAATAGCTATTATATTAGGTTTCACTATCATTGCTGTAGGTTTGTTATGGTTAATCCTTAAAAAAGATAGTAGAAAAGCAGGAATTATTGTATCTATATTTTTATTTTTATTCTTTTCTTACGGTCGTATTTATGAGCAAATAAAGGGTTTTAAAATAGGTAATTTTGTAATTGGCGGGCATAGATACTTACTGGTTGTCTGGCTTATATTATTTATTTTAGGTACTTATTTTACTATAAGGACAAAAAAAAATTTACGTAACTTTAGTAATATTTTAAACGTGATAGCTGTTGTCCTGGTTTTATTTTCTCTGGTAAATATTGGATTCTATAAGTTTAAAACAAGAGATATACAAGAAGACAGCAGTATAGTATTACAAGATGGAGAAGCTGTTATATCCGAAAGCCTGACTGAATTACCAGATATCTATTATATAATTCTTGATGGTTACGCTGGGGAAAGTTCTCTGGAAGAATTTTATGATTATGATAATCATGAATTTACCAATTTTTTAACTGAAAAAGGTTTCTATGTAGCTTGTAAAAGCCGGTGTAATTATCCATGGACTACCTCATCCTTAGCATCATCACTTAATATGGAATATATTAATTATCTAAGTGATAAGGTAGGATTAGAATCTGATGATAGGACAATACCTTACCAGATGATTACAAATAGTAATGTTTGGAAATTTTTACATTCAAAAGGATATCAGTTTGTCCACTTTGATAGTTCAGGCTGGGGTCCCACAGATAGAAACAGAAATGCAGATATAAGCATTCGAGTTAATAGGTTTAATGAATTTAATATATTACTAATTCAAACAACCATGTTAAAACCATTTGAGAAATATATTATTGTTGATTCTGGCATACAAAAGGTGCTATATTCTTTCTCAAATCTTGCCAAAGTACACCAAATAGAGGGACCAAAATATATTTTCGCACACATAATGACTCCTCATCCTCCATTTTTCTTTGGTGCTAATGGTGAACTTATTCCTGAAGCTGAATATAAATTAGATGCATATTGGGACAGGGAAAAATACTTGAATCAGTTAATTTTTGTAAATAGTAAGCTTGAAATTCTTATTGAAGAAATTTTATCAAAATCAGAAGTCCCCCCAATTATAGTACTTCAGGGAGATCATGGTGCACGGTTAACACTTGGCGACCCTCATGGCGATAGGGAAGATCCTGCTAATATTGGATGGTTTGATCCAACTGCTGAAATGCTTAGAGAAAGTACATTCATATTAAATGCATATTATCTACCAGAAAATAGTAGCAATCTTTTATATGATTCTATAACTCCTGTTAATACTTTTAGATTAATTTTTAATATTTATTTTGATGGAGATTATGAATTACTGGAAGATAAATGTTATTATTCACCATACTGGCAGCCTTATAACTTTTTTGATGTAACAGAAATAAAAAATTATAATCAATAACAATAAAGCTAATTCAAGCAAGAGATGATGTTGTTAATATTATCTTTGTGAATTTGTTCAAATAAAACTTAATTTTGTTAAAAACAAATATACTCCTGAATCTATCAAAATCAAAACACAATATGAAATAACAATATACCACCAGTATCTGCTACTTCTTCTTATCACAGTTACTCTAAGTATTTCAATAATTATTACTCCTAATATGAATATATAGACTAAGCTGAAAATGATGTTGGCTGAAAGCTTATAAAACAGCCCGGATAATGGATGTTTCTGATACCACGGTTTTTTATTTAATTGGTTAAAGTAACCTTTTTCTATCCTAAAAATATTATTTTTAGGACTATTTATAAATTCTCCAATATTAATTCTGGAAAGATCATATCCATCATTTATTCTTAGATCAAACTCTAAATAGCTATAATTATCTATAACAAGAATAATTTCATCCGAATAATCATTTTCGTCAAGTGAAGCATTAAATTCAATCCTGCTAGAATCTTCAGATAATTTTATACTATCATTTTCCTCCCACTCCAATAAATTATATTCATTAATTTTACCATCTGTAGCAATCCACCCACTAAAAACTGATTCCTTTCTATCTATACTCCAGGCAATATGAATATTATCTTCACTATCCTCCCATATGTAATATCCATAACTAGCCCCTGGAATAAAAAATATTCCGTTACACCCGGTACCAATTATTACAATTGAAAATAATAACAAAAATATCAGAATTAGTTTAAAAATTTTCATATATCTATACATATTATTTTTCAATTAAATTGTTATTAATATCAACTATTGAGTTTCCTGATAAAATATTTTTATTCTCCTTGTATATTAAATATATCATCCATAATGATACTCCAGTAAAAATACTTCTAAATATATTTACAAACTTGGAAGGACTATAAAATCTATTTATAATTGGTATAGGACCTGTTAAATAAATAAAGTATTTTGGGTCTATTGGGGCTAGAACAAATTTTGTTACAAGATCTCCCCAATATATTAATATAACCATAAGTAAAGCAAATTGAACCCAGTGATACCTGTAAAGTACTTTTTTTCTAACAAAAATTAAAATCAAGAAAGGCACAACCCACAAAAGATATTGAGGATGAAAATAGCATATACTTACATACATCAAGTAAATAATGGCACAATAATTTAAAAATATATCAAATGTTTTTTTCCTGATATGCAAATAGCTTAGAATAATTATTATATACGCTGCAATAAATATAAATATTCTATCATGAATTACCAGTTCTAATTTAGAAGAAAGTATGTAATCAAAGTGTTGTGTATTAATAAGCGAAAATATTACACTTCTTCCAAAATAAAAGTATGAGAATATCTCAACTGCAATAAGACCTGAGATACCCGCTGAAAATAAAATAATATAATCTTTCTTCTTATCTGCTAAGTAAAAAATTAAAATAGGAAGAATCATCATAGGGAAAAACCTGGCCGCTACAGCAAGAGCCAAAACAAAAATTGCCCAGTACTTCCTTTTATACTTTGCCAGAAGTAGAGCAACAAGAGTTAAAAAAATCCCTATAATATCATGCCTTGCGAATATATAAAGTATGAATATCACAAAAGGATTTAAAACCCAAAGTTTGAAAACTTTTAGCTTCTTTTCCGGTTCATCGTCAAATAAAAGCCGCATAACCAGGAACATGCATAAAATATCAAATATAAGGTATAGTACCTTAAATAGAGATATAACTATGAAGACATTTTCACTACTAATAAAATTAACCCAGGAAGACCAGGTATCAGTTTGAAGTAGTATTTCAGAATATTCACCAACTATTGGTAAAATAGATTTTATTATAAATAAATAAATTGAATGAATAGAATTGATTATAAACTGCTGAAAGTCAGAACCTAAATTACCTCCAAAAACAGTCTGTGCTGCTCTTTGATAAGTTGATAACAAATCTCTTTGGAAAAAAAATGGCAGAAGAATTAATCTAATAAGCATACCAACAAGAAAATATTTATAAAGAAGTCTTAATAAGTTTTTATTCTCAAAAATTTCTTTGGTTACTATTACTTTACCAATACTTCTAAGAAATGATTTAACCCTCATAGCATTCTCGTCTTTTGTGTTACCTTATATTCTAAATATTATAGATTTTAATTCAAAATTAATACAATCACCATAAAAATTTTTATAATTAAAACAAAATAAATTATATTTTCTTCTAAACTTAACTTTAACTATTTATTAAAAATCACATATTTTTAAAGCATCATATATACTTTTTGCTATTAGTTCTAACCCATTCTCATCAGGATGAATGCCATCATTCTGCAAATAATCATGAGCTTTATAATCCTGGTTAAAGATACTCCATAAATCTAAATAGACCAGATTACTATCTAAACCTATTTCTCTAACTTGCTCATTATACATTTTATAAATTTCTATCTGCCCTCCTGCGATATTATCATTTACAAGAGAAGGATCACCTAGAACCGGGTTTATTCCCATTAAAATGATTTTAATATCTGCTAACTCTATTATCTCTATGATGTCGCAATAATATTTCTTAAAAGTTTCAAGATCAACATTGGTGTTTAAACCTATCTCTTTATTTTCATTATCTGAAGGCTCTTCAACTTCACCACCGTTTCCATCTTCAACCACCTCCTGGATCCAGCCGTCATTTAGTCCAAGATTAATTATAATTAAATGAGGTTCAAAACTAATAACATCACTTTCTAATCGATTATAAGCATCTATTACTGTGTCTCCGCCAATACCACTGTTAATAACTTTTACATTCGAGTAATCCTTCTGTAATAGTTCTTCCAAAACACTGGGATAAGAATCCTTATAATCTACATTCCATCCAAAGGTAACAGAATCTCCAAAACAAACTATCCTGGGGTAGTTATCAACCAATTCCTCTAAATTTATATTCTTTGTTTCTGTCCTAAGGCCCTGGTAATTATTTGATGTGGGATATTGTGATTCCTCTTCCTTTAATTGTTTTTCTGATTCTATAGAAGAATTGCAGGAATTAGCAGTAATTACAGGTAAAACAATAATAATAAATAATATTATAGTAGAAAGAATTTTTCCTCTATTTTTCTTCATGGTTATAACTTCCAAACAATTAAATTATACTGTTATTTACTACTATTATAAAGAAATTAGCCTGACAACCTCATTTTAGAAATTGATAATGACTTAAGCGACTTTAAAATAGAGCCTGATGGGTATATAAATATAACAGGATGGGCTGCCATAATTGATAATAGCTTCTATTCCCAGAATCTATCAATTTATTTTAAAAATATACTTAATTTCCTCCTAAAATAAAACCTAAATTATACCTTTGGACTTGTAAAAAACATTTTTAAATAAATATACAATCCCTCCAAGCAGCCCATTAAATAAAATAATAAATAAAATAATAAAAGAAAATAAAGTTGCCTGACTTTCTACCACGCCAAAACTCATCACTGCAAAAACCATTGCATTCTCTCTTATTCCAATACCACCAATAGAAATAGGAATACTCGCAGCTAAAGAAGCAAAAGGCACTGCAAAAATGAACATATAAAATTTAAGGTCAAGTCCCAGGGATAGTGAAACAAAATAATAGCTGATAATAAAGATTAACTGCAATAGCAGGCTATAAAAAAAACTTATAGACAGATGCTTGACCTTATATTTGTAACTTACAAGAATTTGGTGAAAAGACTTTAGCTTAGGCCTTATTTTAGAAAAGATTCTATATCTTGCAAGCAGGACATGTATTTTAAACAGCCTTGGCCTGAAAAGCAGGGTAAAAAAAAATAAAATAACAAAAAGCGAAATTGCCAGCCCTATTTTAGTCCCCCTGGTTAGATATCCAAATATACCAAAAGCAAAAGAAAATATAAGATAAGTTATACCGGTTATGTTGCCAATGACTCTTTCCATAACAACGGCAGAAATGTTTTCATTGATGGGTACATTCTTATTTTTATAAAGATCATATACACGATAAAAATCTCCGCCTATACTCGTTGGAAGCAGATTATTATAAAAAAAGCCAATAAATGCAGACTGCAGCAGGAAACTACCTGAAATATAATAATTATGAGCTTTAAGCAGTATTCCCCACCTTAGTGGTATACAGGCTAAAGCTAAAGTATAGAGAAGCACAGCTATAACCAAAAAAGTTACATTAAGATCCTTTAATTTATCTATAATGCTTTCAAAGTTATCTTTATTCCTGTAAATTAAAAATGAAAGAAGGGAAAGACTTACTACAATTCTTATAATATTTCCTATTTTTTTATTCATTGTTTATCCATTTATCCTGCAACTCTCTAAAAAACCTTTTAAAGCCTCTTTCCAGTGTCTCATGAAATATATTTTATTTTTTTCAAGTTTTAAGTTAGCAAGCACTGAATAAGAAGGCCTCGAAGCTCTTCCTCCCAATCTACCACTTTTAACAGGAATTACAGTCACCCTTTTACCCAGGATTTTAAAGATTTCTTTTGTAAACTGGTACCATGAACATTGTCCATCATTGGTGGCATGATAGATGCCGTACATTCCAGTTTCTATAAGTTTATATATGCATTCAGCAACATCCAGGCTATAGGTTGGCGTACATACCTGATCATCTACTACTTCAATCTCCCTACAATTTTCTGAAGCTCTTATTATTGTTTCTACAAAATTCTTGCCATACCTGCTGTAAATCCCGGTTGTTCTTAAAATATAAAATTTTTCAAGTATATTAGTTACTGCCTCCTCTCCAGCAAGCTTTGATTTTCCATATATGCTTACAGGATCTGGTATATCTTCCTCAACATAAGGCATATCTTTCTTTCCATTAAAAACATAATCTGTGCTTACATAAACAAATTCGCAGTCATATTTTCTTGCAACTTTTGCTAAATTTTCCGTACCGGTACCATTTACTAAAAAAGCTTTGTCCCTAAAGCCTTCACATCCATCCACATCGGTAAAGGCAGCACAATGAATAACCAAATCAGGCTTAACTTTCAAAAACCTGCTTTCAATAGCAAACCTGTCAGTAATATCCATATCAAGATCATACCCGAAAATCTTATGCTCCTGGGGAGCGATATCTATCAGTTCAATGCCCAACTGCCCCTTGCTTCCGGTGATTAATATTTTCATAAAATCTTACTTTCCACTTTCCTGATATTTTTGTTCCTTTATTCTATAGACAGGTAAGCTTAATATAACCATTGCTATAAGACACCACGATACGGTAAAAATCAAATTTATAATATGGTAGCTAAACCCAACTATAATAGAAATTTTTTCGCTAAAACCCAATATTACAAAAGCAAGAGCAAATGCACCCTGATAGGTACCCAGGCCCGCAAGAGAATGGGTAGGCAGAACAGCAGATATTTCTGCCGCTGCTGTAGCCAGTATAATAACCCAGTATGAAAGATCATTAAAACCAAAGCCCATAGGCTTAAGTACTGCATGAATCAAAAAATAATAAGCTGTATATTTTAAAATTCGAGAAGGTACTGAGATTAAATATACTTTCCAGTATATTCCCCTTTTTTTAATTAATTCAATATTTTTATTGGTCTCAACTAATTTTTTATATATATTTTGAATAACTTTACTTTTACTTACTCTATATTTTGACAGAACTCTATCAAATATTTTAATAAAAAACCCTATAAATTTTGAAAGGTAAAACAAGACCAGCAAAGAGGAAATAAGAAGTCCTACAGCAATTAAAATAACACTGGTAGAAGAAACAGCATATTTATTTATACCCACAATAATTATAGAAATGACAATCATTGAAAAAACAATGATCAAATCAAAAACAAGTGCAATCATCAGCGTTGAAATACCAATCTCTACAGGAAATTTAAATTTTCTTTTAAGAACATAAATATAGGATAGTTCTCCTGTCCTTGCAGGCAGAACCATGTTAAAGCCATTTCGTATAAGGGAAACCAAAAACATATCAACTATCCTGATTCTGCCAGGCCCTATTAAAATTTTTGCCCTATAGGCTCTAAAAAAATCAATTGAGAATATAAGAATTAAACCAATTATAAGAGAAGGTGTATAAATATTAATAAAAGCACTTTTAATATCTTCTATATCAATCTGATTTAACAAATAGTAAACAAGAAATACCCCAAGGCCCACCACAACTACAATATTTATGATTCTAAGTATAAGCCACCTTTTTTTTGATTTCTTATTTTGACTTTCTAAATTCATACTTATTTTAAGAATTTTTCTCTTTCCTGTTTATCTGCCCTTAAAATAGTTGGATATAAATCTTGAAGTCAGCCTGGGACCACTTTTAAATAAGTGGTGTAAAAATCTTTTCACTAAGTAGGAAAATCCTTTTTTATTCGAGTGGGTGTTATTTTTTTTTAATGAATTTTGACCCTTATCATCAAAGATATTTTCAAATCCTTCTCTTTTCCTGTAAGAAGTTGGAATTGGATCTCTACAAAAAGATATAACAGGCCTGCACACTTTCTCCCATGTAAATTCTCTTGAAATATCCCTTAAATTATTTAAACATTCATTATAAAAATTTTTATCATCAGCAAGTTTAGTTATGGCATTCACAATATCATCAACATTACCATCTCTTACAGTAATACCCAATCCTTCTTTCTCCACCATCTCACTTAAATAATCACCTTCAGTTGAAATTATAGGGAGACTCGCCCAGAGATAATCCAATATCCTGGTTCTGTATGAAAATCTTGTCTCAATATGTGCAGGATGGGTAATTATCCCTACATCTGATTCTAAAAGATAATTCTGCCTCTCATTATATTCAACCCATCCAAAGTTAAAGAAAACATTTTTATCATATACACCTAATTTTTTTGCCAGATTAAAAGTTTTACTTACAAGTTGTAGCTTCTTGACCTCAGGATTAGGATGTTCTACTCCCATAAAAAACAACTTTACATCATCCCTTATTTTACCAATTTCAGCCATAGCTTTTATCAGGGTTAAAGGATCAAACCAATTATATATTCCACCACCCCATAAAATTACAAAATCATCTTTTTTTATTCCATTCACTTCACCCTTTAAAACTTGCCTGGTATGTATAGGCTTATTATCAGAAAGCCCAAAAGGTACTACATCTATCATCTTTTTTAGAGTTGGATCTTCATTATAAGAATAAGGGTTTACTCTGTTTAGCGCTGCGAGCATTCCCAGCCAAAAATCTCTCTGTCTCTCCGAAGCACATATAAAAAAATCACCATAGTAGAGCTGTTCATTTAAATTATAGTGCACTAATTTATGAACTTTTAATCTTTTATCAATAGACTCATCTTTGTATTCAGCTAGGGAAGCTAAATTATAAGGGTCATAAATATCTATAATTAAAAATTTACCTGAATCTTTTATACTTGGATATTTAATAAAAGTTGTGCCTCCACTCAAAATAATATCCACATCTTTTATAATATCCCTCAGTTCGCTATCTCTTCTATACTGCAATATTGTAAATTCTTGCTCCGGAAGGGTTACCTCATTCGGAATAGCCAGTATAACATCTATATATTCTGATAAAATTTTAGCAAAATTCCAAACTCTGATTGCAGGACCTGCCATCTCTCTGGATACAATTTCATTTGAAACTATTAGTAATTTCCTTTTTATCTTTTTTTCAAATACCTTATAAATTCCTAAAGACTTTAACAATTCAATCTGATTTTTTTGATATTGCCTATCAGGAGAAACTGCTAAGAACTGTCCCTTAAAATAAGTAAAAACAGCTTTATCATCCCTTCTTCTTTTTTTTTGAATCTCTTCTCTTTTCTTTTGAAGTTCAGGCAGGTTATCCAGGAAATCCTTAACAGCCATAATAGAGCTTAAAGGTTCTTTGGATATCTTCAAATTATCAATTTCTTTTTCTATTTTCATTGATAAGTCTTTTGCTTTTTGTATATTACTAATCTTTAAATCATAATAATTTTCATAATCAAATTTCAAATCTACAAAAACTCTGTTAAAAACACTTGCCAAAGAAGCAGAAAGTATTTTTGGCAAATTTTCATCATCATAATTTTTAAAAATAGAATACAGAGAATTTCTTTCTTTTAAAAACCTAAGTTTATCCTCACTGAAGATTTTAGAAGTTCCGTGGTGATGATGGTAGACAACAGATTCAGGTGCAAAAACAACTTTATATCCCAGCACCCATAACCTCCAGCCAAAATCTACATCTTCATAATAGGCAAAAAAGTCTTCATCAAACCCTCCAGTATCTAAAAATATCTTCCTGTCTACAAGCATAGCCCCGCCATTTACAAAAGGAAGATACCTGTACTGGCCATAATTATCTTTTTCCACAGGGACCCCATAATCTATCTGGAAACCCTTCCCTTCAAAATTTATCATTCCTCCAACAAAATCAATATTTTTTCCGTCAATAGAAAGGACCTTTGAGCCAGAAGCTACAACTTCTTTATTCTTATATATAGGTCTTAGAAGTTCTATAAGCCATTTCTTATCAACTCTTGTATCATTGTTTAAAAAGGCCATATACTCACTATTTGCTTCTTTTGCTGCCTGATTATTTGCAAAGGCAAAACCCATATTTTTATCATTACTGATTAATTTTACCAGTGGATAATTTGATTTAATGAAATTTACAGAATCATCACTTGAACCGTTATCAACTACGATTATTTCCAACTTGTCTTCAGGATAATTTAGGTTTTTTATACTATCAAGGCACTGCCCAAGATAATCTTTCCCATTTAAATTTACAATTGAAATTGAAATCTGAGGATATGTAAGAATATCTCTCATAAAATTAATCTCCTAAAACCGATTAAGCTCAAGTTTTTTGAATAAATTAGGATAAATTATAACAAACAATTTATTTTAAACAATATCTATTATAAAATGTAAAAAACTAAAAATTTTAAAAATATGAAAAAAATAAATCTGGCTTTTATAACTGATAGAATGATTAAAGGTCATGGAGTTGATTTAGTAGTAGACAGACTTGCAGATGGCCTGGCAAAATCAGGATATAATTGTAAAGTGTATTGCAATTATTTTGATGAAACCTTTACTAATAGAAAATCATACGGAATAGAAAAGCTTCACTACTTTAAACCTGCAGATAATCCCATAATTTATGAAAGAAGAATAAGAAAACTGGTTCCTTATCTTAACAGTAGAAATGTAGACTTATTTATAATACAGTCATTTCCATTCTACAGCTTAATACCCAAATTAAACAAGCCAGTTTTAGTTGTGGACCATGGAATAATATCTGTAGGTGGACTACCTCTAAAAAGAAGGGTTAGATTTAAATATATGGAAATAAGCCAGAATCTTTCTTATTTTAAGAAAGCAAACAAGATAGTAGCAGTATCTAAATATTTATTAAACCGTCTGCCAAAAAAAATAAGAGGAAAAGCCACTTATATTTATAACGGCTGTGACCACTACCAGCAAAGAGTTTTATCCACAGAGGATATTGATAACTTTAGAAAAAAAATTGGGGCTGGTCCTGAAGACATCATAATACTATATGTTGGAAGATTAAATCTTACCAATCAACCTTACAAAGGACTGGCTGAGCTGGCAAATATTTATCAAACTTTATCTAAAAAATACAAAAACATTAAACTTCTGGCTGTTGGATATGGCTCAAAAAATGATGAAGAACTGCTTAAGAACCAGGGAATATTGGCCATCAGCAATGCACCTGAGGAACTTATGCCACTAATATACAAGTCGTGTAATATTTATGCAACATGTTCCCATTGGGAAGGGTTTGACTTACCTATTGCTGAAGCCCAGAGCTTTAACAAGCCTACAATTTGCTACAGAATCGGCGCACATCCAGAGGTATCAGTGGACGGGAAAACAGGATTCGTTGTAGATAATACTCAAGAATTCACAGAAAAATTAGATATTCTAATCAGTGATTCAAAATTAAGACTGGAAATGGGTAAAAACGGTACAGAATACGCGAAGAAATTTTCATGGGAAAACATCGTAAAAAAATACGATAAAGTAATAAAAAACATACTGGGACTCAAAGATTCAGATGTATTAGTAAAAAAATATAAAGATAAAATCAAACCTGCTAAAAGTAAGAGGGTAGCTGTTATCATTGTTAACTATAATTCTTCCTACCCCTGTCTTAAAGAATGTCTTGACTCAATTAAAAATCAGTCTCATAAAAACATTGAAATTATAATTTTTGACAATAATTCCACCAATAATGTTTTAGACTCTATTAAAAAAGAGTACAGGTATATAAAGGTAATATTATCCGAAAGAAACTTAGGCCTGGGTGAAGCCTTGAATCAAGCAATTAAACATGCTGACTGTGAATATGTTTTAATATCAAATTTTGATATTACCTACAATCATGATGCTGTTGAAATGCTGGTGGGAGAGATTAATAAACTTGATAGCCTTTATATAGGTCTTGCTCCAAAAATTAAACTATACTACCTGCGGGATTTTCTGGAAAGCACAGGAATTTATTTAGACATCAGTTATTATATTGGATATCATGGAATAGGCCAATTAGATTTGGACCAATATAACAGGCCTGAGGATATTTTTGGGGTTTCATTTACATCTGCATTCTTAAAAAGGGATATCTTTTCTGAAAATAAAGTTGGAAAAATTGACCCAACCTTCTTTTTATTTTATGAAGATGTTGACTTCTGTTACAGAGCAAACCAGCAGGGTTACAAATTCAGGTCATGTCCTACTGCAATCTGCTATCACAAATACGCCTTTTGCTTCAGAGATGACGCTTCTGCCTTTACCCAGAAATATTATTATCAAAAGCTAAATTTACTTAAAACCATTTATAAGAATGCTGAATCACATAATCTGAAAAGAATAATGGATATTGAACTAAATATTCAAAAGCTAAATTTAAAAGATAAAAATTTAAAACCCATAGCAAAAAAAATAACGGGCGATTTTAAAAAAAGCATTAGATACTTAAAAAGAAAAAGAAAAGATATACAATTTTCAAGACAGGTCTTTGATACAGATATTTTTAAATTCTGTTGGGGTGAAAAAAACTATTTTGATTTTATTAAAAATGAACCTGTCTATTCCATTTCAAATTTGCTGCATTCATACAGAAGATTACATGCACTTCTTGGAAATGAGAGATACGAAGAAATGGTAAATTATCTTACCAACTTTGGCAAATTTTCATCATCATAATTTTTAAAAATAGAATACAGAGAATTTCTTTCTTTTAAAAACCTAAGTTTATCCTCACTGAAGATTTTAGAAGTTCCGTGGTGATGATGGTAGACAACAGATTCAGGTGCAAAAACAACTTTATATCCCAGCACCCATAACCTCCAGCCAAAATCTACATCTTCATAATAGGCAAAAAAGTCTTCATCAAACCCTCCAGTATCTAAAAATATCTTCCTGTCTACAAGCATAGCCCCGCCATTTACAAAAGGAAGATACCTGTACTGGCCATAATTATCTTTTTCCACAGGGACCCCATAATCTATCTGGAAACCCTTCCCTTCAAAATTTATCATTCCTCCAACAAAATCAATATTTTTTCCGTCAATAGAAAGGACCTTTGAGCCAGAAGCTACAACTTCTTTATTCTTATATATAGGTCTTAGAAGTTCTATAAGCCATTTCTTATCAACTCTTGTATCATTGTTTAAAAAGGCCATATACTCACTATTTGCTTCTTTTGCTGCCTGATTATTTGCAAAGGCAAAACCCATATTTTTATCATTACTGATTAATTTTACCAGTGGATAATTTGATTTAATGAAATTTACAGAATCATCACTTGAACCGTTATCAACTACGATTATTTCCAACTTGTCTTCAGGATAATTTAGGTTTTTTATACTATCAAGGCACTGCCCAAGATAATCTTTCCCATTTAAATTTACAATTGAAATTGAAATCTGAGGATATGTAAGAATATCTCTCATAAAATTAATCTCCTAAAACCGATTAAGCTCAAGTTTTTTGAATAAATTAGGATAAATTATAACAAACAATTTATTTTAAACAATATCTATTATAAAATGTAAAAAACTAAAAATTTTAAAAATATGAAAAAAATAAATCTGGCTTTTATAACTGATAGAATGATTAAAGGTCATGGAGTTGATTTAGTAGTAGACAGACTTGCAGATGGCCTGGCAAAATCAGGATATAATTGTAAAGTGTATTGCAATTATTTTGATGAAACCTTTACTAATAGAAAATCATACGGAATAGAAAAGCTTCACTACTTTAAACCTGCAGATAATCCCATAATTTATGAAAGAAGAATAAGAAAACTGGTTCCTTATCTTAACAGTAGAAATGTAGACTTATTTATAATACAGTCATTTCCATTCTACAGCTTAATACCCAAATTAAACAAGCCAGTTTTAGTTGTGGACCATGGAATAATATCTGTAGGTGGACTACCTCTAAAAAGAAGGGTTAGATTTAAATATATGGAAATAAGCCAGAATCTTTCTTATTTTAAGAAAGCAAACAAGATAGTAGCAGTATCTAAATATTTATTAAACCGTCTGCCAAAAAAAATAAGAGGAAAAGCCACTTATATTTATAACGGCTGTGACCACTACCAGCAAAGAGTTTTATCCACAGAGGATATTGATAACTTTAGAAAAAAAATTGGGGCTGGTCCTGAAGACATCATAATACTATATGTTGGAAGATTAAATCTTACCAATCAACCTTACAAAGGACTGGCTGAGCTGGCAAATATTTATCAAACTTTATCTAAAAAATACAAAAACATTAAACTTCTGGCTGTTGGATATGGCTCAAAAAATGATGAAGAACTGCTTAAGAACCAGGGAATATTGGCCATCAGCAATGCACCTGAGGAACTTATGCCACTAATATACAAGTCGTGTAATATTTATGCAACATGTTCCCATTGGGAAGGGTTTGACTTACCTATTGCTGAAGCCCAGAGCTTTAACAAGCCTACAATTTGCTACAGAATCGGCGCACATCCAGAGGTATCAGTGGACGGGAAAACAGGATTCGTTGTAGATAATACTCAAGAATTCACAGAAAAATTAGATATTCTAATCAGTGATTCAAAATTAAGACTGGAAATGGGTAAAAACGGTACAGAATACGCGAAGAAATTTTCATGGGAAAACATCGTAAAAAAATACGATAAAGTAATAAAAAACATACTGGGACTCAAAGATTCAGATGTATTAGTAAAAAAATATAAAGATAAAATCAAACCTGCTAAAAGTAAGAGGGTAGCTGTTATCATTGTTAACTATAATTCTTCCTACCCCTGTCTTAAAGAATGTCTTGACTCAATTAAAAATCAGTCTCATAAAAACATTGAAATTATAATTTTTGACAATAATTCCACCAATAATGTTTTAGACTCTATTAAAAAAGAGTACAGGTATATAAAGGTAATATTATCCGAAAGAAACTTAGGCCTGGGTGAAGCCTTGAATCAAGCAATTAAACATGCTGACTGTGAATATGTTTTAATATCAAATTTTGATATTACCTACAATCATGATGCTGTTGAAATGCTGGTGGGAGAGATTAATAAACTTGATAGCCTTTATATAGGTCTTGCTCCAAAAATTAAACTATACTACCTGCGGGATTTTCTGGAAAGCACAGGAATTTATTTAGACATCAGTTATTATATTGGATATCATGGAATAGGCCAATTAGATTTGGACCAATATAACAGGCCTGAGGATATTTTTGGGGTTTCATTTACATCTGCATTCTTAAAAAGGGATATCTTTTCTGAAAATAAAGTTGGAAAAATTGACCCAACCTTCTTTTTATTTTATGAAGATGTTGACTTCTGTTACAGAGCAAACCAGCAGGGTTACAAATTCAGGTCATGTCCTACTGCAATCTGCTATCACAAATACGCCTTTTGCTTCAGAGATGACGCTTCTGCCTTTACCCAGAAATATTATTATCAAAAGCTAAATTTACTTAAAACCATTTATAAGAATGCTGAATCACATAATCTGAAAAGAATAATGGATATTGAACTAAATATTCAAAAGCTAAATTTAAAAGATAAAAATTTAAAACCCATAGCAAAAAAAATAACGGGCGATTTTAAAAAAAGCATTAGATACTTAAAAAGAAAAAGAAAAGATATACAATTTTCAAGACAGGTCTTTGATACAGATATTTTTAAATTCTGTTGGGGTGAAAAAAACTATTTTGATTTTATTAAAAATGAACCTGTCTATTCCATTTCAAATTTGCTGCATTCATACAGAAGATTACATGCACTTCTTGGAAATGAGAGATACGAAGAAATGGTAAATTATCTTACCAACCTTGGGAATACAAAATTTATTATCGAAAGCAGCATATTTAAAGAAATACTCCATAGTAAGTTTGAATATGAACCTATATCAGTTCACCGGTTCATTAATAAAATAAGTTAAAATTCGTAGTGAGGATTAGGGTAAAGCTTAGTAAATTAACAGCAGAATTATTAATTACATAAAGTTATAGTGTAGGCTAAAGAGCAAATAGAAAAGTATAGCCGATTCATAAATAAAATAAATTAAAATTTAAAAAGATGAGAATTGGAATTGATATATCTACTGTTTTAAATCATGGCCAGGATATAGGAGCAGGAAGATATATAATAAACCTGGTAAAAAATCTTCTAAAAATTGATAAAAAAAATACATACATTTTAACTGGAAGATACGTAACAGACAAATATCTAGAAATAATAAATAGAATTAAATCAACCTACACGGATAACAAAATTGAATTTAAATTGTATAAAACCACTCAAAAGAAATTAAACTTATGGAACAGGCTAAGATTTCCACCCATTGAACTTATGGGCTTTAAAGCAGACTTGCTTCACTGCCCGGATTACCTTATTCCGCCCAATTTAAATAAAATTATAATTTTAACCATACATGATCTGGCTTTTATAAGATTTCCCCAGTTTAATTTTGACTGGTTTACTAAAAAATATACTAAAGAAGTCAGAAGAAATGCCAGATTAGCAAAAATAATTATTGCTGATTCAAAAAGCACTAAAGATGATATTATAAAATTTTTTAAAATAGATCCTGCTAAGGTGAAAGTAGTCTACCTGGCATCGGACAGTCAGTTCAAAAAACTTGCAAACCAGGAAAAAGATAAAAAGGTGCTTAAAAAATATGGAATAGATAAAAAATATATTCTATCGGCAGGTACTATAGAACCAAGGAAAAATTACCCTACTCTAATAAAAGCATTTAACTATATAAAGCATAATAACAACGACTTTAACTACAGATTAGTAATTGTTGGAAGAACAGGTTGGAAAAGTGAGGCTACCTACAGGGAAAGGGAACTAAGTCCTTATAAAGACGATATACTTTTTATTGGAAGAGTTTCAGATAAAGATCTTGTCCAGATATATAATCAGGCAGAAATTTTTGTCTATCCTTCCTTCTTTGAAGGCTTTGGTCTTCCACCACTTGAAGCCATGTCTTGTGGACTTCCAGTAATAGCTTCTGATTCATCATCACTTAAGGAAGTTATAGGCAATTCAGGAATACTGGTTCCATCTGAAGATTATAGGGAGATATCAAAGCAAATATCATATATCCTTAAAAATGAGAAGATAAAAAAAAAGTTAAAAGAGAAGTCACTTAAGCAGGCTCAAAAATTTAGCTGGGAAAAAACTGCCAGAAAAACTCTGAACATATATAATGAAATTATCTTATAAAAAAATATGTTTCAGAACCAGTTTTTTCAATACTTATTATTATTTTTTTGTTTATATTTTTAAAAAAAACCTTTATATTATTAAAAACATTAATACTTAATATTATTAGTATGACAACTACTAATTATAAATGACATACAAGAATAAAATACCATACTATATTAGAGTTTTTAGACCCAGTCAATGGTTTAAGAATATATTTATGTTAGTTGGGAGCTTTTCTGCCTGCATTTTTTTTAATGCTTCCATTACCTATGAAAACATCAAATTAATATTAGTAGCCTTTTTCTGTACATGCCTGGCTGCCTCAGCCAATTATGGAATAAACGAATTAATAGATTCTGAATTTGACAAGCACCATCCAGTTAAGAAAAAACGTCCTATCCCATCAGGTAAAATTTCAAAGAAAAAGGTCCTCTTTGGATCACTTTTATTAGTTTTAATAACAGCAGTAATAAGTTTTGTTTATCTACCTATAGAAGTGTTCTTTGCAATTATAAGTTTAATTGTAATGGGTTTCTTTTACAATGTCAGACCATTCAGGACTAAAGAATTACCTTACCTTGATGTTATCTCTGAATCAATTAATAATCCAATTAGATTCATCATTGGATGGTATGCTATACAAATGGTCTTTTTCCCACCTGTTAGTTTCATAGTATCCTTCTGGGCCTTTGGTGCCTTCCTGATGGCATGTAAGAGACTGGCCGAATATAGATTTATAAATGATCCTCAAAAAGCAGCAAAATACAGAAAGTCATTTAAATATTATACAGAGGAAAATCTGATTGTATCCATTATAGGATATATATCACTGGTATCCTTTTCTCTGGCAATTATATGCATCAAATACTCTATCAGTGTAATCTTAGCAGTACCTGTATTTATAACTTCATTTATCTGGTATTTTAAATTAACATTAAAAAAGGATAGCCCAGCAAAAGAACCTGAAAAATTACTAAAACATAAAGAATTTTATTTTTTTACTATATTAACCATAATAGTGCTGGTTTTAGCAAAAATATTAAATCCATACCTTGAATTTTTATTAAAAATATGGAGTTAATAGCAATATTTGACTTTGATGGAACATTGATAAAAAGAGATTCAATGGTCTTATTTTTCCTAAGATATTTCAATTTCTCCTGGAAAAATATTCTTAACCTTTTCCAATTAGCCCTGGCAACAATAAAATTTTTCCTAAAAATTTACTCCCAAAAGAAGTATAAAGAAAAATTCCTTAATCTGGTTATAAATTCATCTAAGATAAAAGACCCAGAAAAAATAGCTGATGGTTTTTCAGAATATCTACTGAGACTAGTTTTTAAAGATGCTAAAAAAGAGATATCTAAATTAAAAGAAAATGGATTTGAACTTGTACTTCTAAGTGCTTCACCTGATTTTTACCTGAAAAAAATAAAAGATTCCTTAGGATTTTCAAAATTAATCTGTACAAAAACCAATTTCAAAAATGGAAAAATCACTATTTGTGGTGAAGACTGTTATGGTGAAAATAAAATCAAAATGCTTTTGGATGAATATAAAAAGGAAGATGTCAATTGGGAGGAATCATATTGTTTTGCGGACAATAAATCTGATAGACACTTGTTAGGCCTTTTCGGTAATGCATATATTGTGAATAATAAAAGATTCAGAAAAAATAATTCGAATTTTAAGCTTTTAACGTGGAGGTAGTATTATTTTAATCTTTCTTAACCTATTTCATTAACCCTTTGAATTTATCTACTGTCAAATCTACATCTCTTAAAATACTTATTAATGTTTTAGGATGCAAAATCTTCCCAGCATGATAAGGTATAGTAGCTCTCTCACCACTTTTATTTCTATAAATTTTATGACTACCGCTCTGCCTAACAAGAGAAAATCCAATCTTTTCTAATACTTTTATTACATCGGAAGCAGTAACTCTTGGTAACTTCCCACTCATACTGCTACTTCAAGAGAGGTTAAACTTACAGACTCAGACTGAGGTATCCCTTCCCCACATTCTATCCTATCTTCTATGTGGAGTTTTATAGCATCTTTAATATTTTCAAGTACTTCCTCATAAGTACTGCCTTGCGTATAGCACCCCTGAAGCTCTGGACAGAAAGCGAAATATCCTTCTGAATTCTTTTCAATTACTATAGAAAATTTATATTTTTTCATAACTTATTATATATAATATTATTAAACTAATATTCCTTTTCAATTATATCATATAAAAAAAATTATTTTCTAGAATCAGTTTTTTTAATGATTATTTCAGGATTTAAATCTGATATTCCTTCAGCTTTATTATTATGTATTACATTTAAAGTAAGCATATCATTAATCCAGTCACAGTAGGTTTTATTATCGTTATAACCAACAGCAGGAGATACCGAATATGCTCCTCCGATTAAATTTATCTTCTGGTTAAAAATTACTTTTATCAAGTCACCTTTTTTAAACGTGCCAGTCTTAATATTATTTAATCTGGTATTGGTACCATAAACAATATTACCTTTAAAATCTGTAATTCTCATTCCAAAAATAGGTTCTTCAACTTCTTTTTTAAATAACACCTCATATATTATCTTTACATCATCCCCATACTTGCAGAAGTCTATTTCTCTATCTTTGTCATCCAGGAGCTTAATATTTTGAATTTCTGCATCCCCGCTTCCAAACCTATTAAGAGTCTCCCCACTTACACTTAAATTTGATAGCTTGCTTATCTCTTCTCCGTCAATTACTTTTCTATTACCTTCTATTACCGTCTTAAATATTTTTTTCCTCTCAGCTCTCTGCTGTTCAATGATCCTCTTCTTATCCAACTCCTCAATATAAGCCCTGTATCTTGCAACAACAACCAAAGGTTTGCCTATATCTTTTATTTCTCCATCTTTTAAAAATACAACCTTACTGCATAAATCAGAAATAGTACCCAGATCATGGGAGACAATGATAATCGTCTTTCCCCTCTTCATAAAATCATATATAACTTTATAACATTTAGCCTGGAAGGCCTGGTCACCTACAGCTAAAACTTCATCCACTAACAGGATATCTGGATTAACATTTATAGCAACTGAAAATCCAAGCCTCATATACATTCCCGATGAATAATTTTTTACCGGTGTGTCTATAAATCTTTCAAGTTCTGAAAATTCAATAATATCATTTAATTTTCTATCTATTTCCTTTTTTTTCATTCCCAGTATTGCAGCATTTATATATATATTTTCCCTGCCGGTCAAATCGGGATGAAAACCTGCACCTAGTTCAAGAAGGGCCGAAAGTGAACCATTAACTCTAACTTCACCCGAGGTAGGTCTCAGTATTCTAGCAATTAACTTTAAAAGGGTGCTCTTTCCAGAACCGTTCGGTCCTATCATCCCAAAAGTCTCTCCATGTTTTACAGAAAAGGAAACATTATCCAGAGCTAAAAATTCTTCATAGGTAGTGCGTTTAAGCTTAAGGATCGTTTGTTTCAAGCTGGGAATTTTTTCATGACGTATTCTGTAAATTTTAGACACAGACTTAATATCAATCGCTATGTCATTCCCTAAATTTTTACTTTTGTCTTTTCTGTAAATCATTTTTTATTTGCTTTTCAATTAAATCTCTTCGGCAAACCTGGGTTCCAACCTCTTAAAAACATAATAACCTATAAAAAATATTAATAGTGTTATTCCTAAAGCACCTAAGATTTCCAGTGTATCAGGAAAACCTGCACCTTCCGGATATTTCACATAATAAAAAATATTCCTGTAATAAGCAGCATATATAGTCATAGGATTTATCTTTATGATAAATTGAAACCTTTCCGGAACCATACTTAATGGATAAATAATTGGGGTCCCAAAAAACCACACCATCATAATAATTGTTATCAAATGCTGTAAATCCCTGAAAAATACATTTAATGCTGAAACTAAAAGAGTCATACCCACTACCAGGAAGAATTGTATAAATACTACTATCGGCAGCAGGTATAAAAACATATAAAATTTGTAACCCATAACAGCCAGGACAATAAACAAGGCAATAAGCTCAAAGAAGAAGTTGACAAGATTTGCAAATACAATAGAAAGTGGAATTATTTCTCTTGGAAAATATATCTTATTCACCAAGTTGCTGTTACCTATAATACTGCTTGCTCCATAGTTGACAGAATTAGATAAAAAATTAAAAGGAAGAAGAGCACAAATCAGAAAGATGGCAAATTCCTTGATGCCAGCTCTAAGAACAATTGAAAATACAAAAGAATAGACCAGCATAGTGAGTATAGGGTTTAGAAGAGACCAGAAAAATCCAAGTGCTGAACCTCTATATTTTACCTTAAGCTCTTTTCTGGTAAGAGTAAAAAGAAGCTCCCTATATGAAAAAAGTGTCTTAATATCTGAAACCATTAACCCAAGCCAACCTTATTAAAAAATTTTTTGAGTATTATAGCACGTACTATCAAATTGTAGAATTTTAATATGCTCCCTTTCCAAGTAGTATAGTTGGGAAAGTTTTTAAAATTATTTTTATATCCATTTCAATGGACCAGTTCTGAATATAATAAAGATCCAGACGTGCCATTTCCTCAAAAGAGAGTTCGCTCCTCCCGCTAATCTGCCATAATCCTGTAATTCCTTGTTTTACATTCATTCTTTTCATTTCCCATTCACCATATTGTTTGACTTCCTGTGGTAGTGGTGGTCTGGGTCCTACAAGACTCAACTCCCCTCTCAATACATTTATTATTTGAGGTAATTCATCTATTGAAAACCTTCTAATAAATCTACCCACCGTGGTAATACGTGGATCTTTTTTTATTTTAAAAATGGGACCATCAGCTTCATTATATTTCCTCAGCTCTGCAAGTCTTTTATCTGCATCTACAAACATTGATCTGAATTTATACATATAGAATACTTTGCAGCCTTTGGTAAGTCTTTTTTGTTGATAAAAAACAGGCCCAGGTGAATTAAACTTTATAGCAAGTCCTATTATTAAATATACCGGTATAAAAAAAATAAATATAATTATACCAACCAAATAATCAATGGCGTTTTTTAGAAATAAATTAAAACCAAAAAAACCAATATTTGAAACCTGCATAAGGGGAATACCTGCAATCTCTCTCATACTCATTCTTTTAACTGAAAACTCGAAAAAACCAGGGAAAACCATCACCAACACATCAAGCCCCTTTATTTTTTCCAATATTTCCAACATCTCATTGTAGTTATATTCAGGACCAGAAACAATAATTCTTTGAATCTCATTCTTATAAATAACTTCTCTTATATTTTCAATATAACCGAGTATATTAAATTCCTTATAATACTTCCTATTCTTTAAAATCCTGCTCTTCTTATCAACATAACCTAAAATTGTTTCACCTTCCATTGAATATTTTCTAAAACTGTCTTCAATTCTATTGGCATTTTCACCAATACCAACTATGATTGTTCCCGATTTTATATCTAATTTTCTTAATAACCTAACAGTAATTAATTCGATTATCAGCCTACTGATCAAAATTAACAAAATACTGAATACAAACAATAATAAGATCCATTTTCTTGAGAAGGTAAATTGCTCAAATAAATAACCAGCCATTATTATTACAACAATATTTATTATTAATGATTTTATTATCCGGGAGTAATAACCCGATCCTCTGTACATATAATCCCAGTTATAAAGTCTATATATTAAGAATAAAAAAATTGCAGAGATGATAAATATAATAGAGTAGAAAAAATAGTTACTTTCTAACTGGTAAGTCAAATTAAGCTCAGCAACAGGGCCGGTATGGAATCTTAGATAATACGAAACATAAAAGGCCAGTGATAAAAAAACTATATCATTAATCACTAGTGTGAGACCATATATTAACTTCTTATTAAACCGGGGTAAACTTTTAATGACTCTTATATTTTCCCTGACTCCTGCAACAAATTCCTTATCAGGAATACCCAGCCTTTTAAATACTTTTTTGGAAACAATGCCAATTATAAATCTACTTAAAAAAAGAAGAAAAGTACTCATTACAAATAAAAGAGCAATCCATATCCGCGAAAAATATAAATTATTAAAAACTATACCTGAAAAATAAATTGCTACGGTACCCAGGATATTTGCTATTAATGCTGCAGGGTAATAGACCGGACTCCTATAAACATTATTTAAGCTATACAAATTGAATATAAAAGATATAAAAATAATAATTAAAATAAAGATTAAAGAATAAAATACATAGTTATCGCTGATAGAATAGGAAAGCTCATTTACTGTAAAAACTCTGGTATAAAACCTTATGTAATAGGATAAAAAACAGCTTAATGCCACAAATAATAGGTCACTGATAATTAGTATGAAACCAAAAATTACTTTAGTTTTTAAACCAAAAATATTTTTTTGTGAATTTGACATGACTGCTTTACCTGTTTGATAATCAATTAGTAATTATAGGAGAAATGTTTAAAATTTGAAAATGTTTTATTTAAAACACTGGTACTTATTATTCAATAAATCTATATTCTCCTACCATAATTCCAAGCTCCCTGATATCAGGATTTAGACCTATTTCCTTAGGTACCCAGCTTCGGCTGAAAGTTAAAGTTAAAGTAAACCTGTTTTTGGTAAAATCAGGTATATCTATCTGAACCTCAGTCCATTTATTATGTTCTAGCTCAGCCTTTTTTACCAGGAGATTATTAACAAAGATATTAACCAAAAGAGGTTTTTGAGGCTCTATAGGAATAGCATCTTTCATAGGAATAATCATTTTATCTCCATTTTTTTCAACAACTTCACTGGCATCAATACTTGTCCACCGGAATGTTTCGTCATTAATCGTTTCTACCTCATAGAATCCATAATTATTTTCCCAGCCTCTATAATTTCCCTTGATATCATAAAGATTTTGACCAACATTAATAGACAAAGTGGTAGCAGAACTAATGAGTAGGCTGGAAGTAAAAATTAATATAATAACTACTAGGGATAATTTTTCACCAAGTCCAAACCTTAATCTCCTGCTTATTTGCAACGGCCTTAAATGTTTTTTAAATTCTATTTGTTTTAACTTTACATATGCTATCATAAGCCCTATAACTAACCAGAAAGTAAGCTGGACCTCATCAAAATTAGTATGGGGACCAAATATCTGACCTACTAACATTGAAATAAACGAAATAAATAGCGCAATAAGAAACCAGTCACTATTTTCAAACTTATTTAAATATTTTCTCACTCTAAAATAATTAAATACTTTATTAATTAATAAATATAAAATAAATAAGACAAGCAACAAGCCAGGGAAACCAAGTTCAGATAATATCTGCAGGTAATAATTTCCAGTATAATCCACTGCAAGTTTGCCATCTATTAAATATCCTGTCCTGTTCATAGTAAGATAATTTGGAAGCTGGAGAAGATATGAACCCTGACCCACTCCTGTAAGAGGGTAATCTTTAGACATCATAACTGCCTGACCCCAGAATATATATCTATAATTAGAAATTGACTTAAGCCCCTCAATAATTCCAAGTTCCCTAGTATAATATATACCTGTTTTAAAAGTTTTAATGGTTCTATCTATCAAGCTTGTTTTTAAAATATAAGAATCTGGAGTATTTATTAAATAAAAAGAAAAAGATGCAAATATTATTAAGATAATTAATGGAATTAATATTAAAATTAATTTTATCCTCCTAGAATAAAATTTCGCTCTCTTTTTTATATATCTAAAACCTCTTATTATAAAAATAACTACAAAAATAATTATTGCTAATATTACTCCAATAAACGCACTTCTGGAGCCAGAAAAAAATAACAGCATTAAAAATAATGAAAATGAGACTAATATCAATAACCTTAAATACCATCTTTTAAAATATACCAGCAACCCTATATAAATTGGAAATAATAAAATAGTAAAAGCACCTAAAGCATTTGGATCTGTAAATGTGGCGTTAAATCTTCCGGAATTTACCCAATGCTTAAGGTTTCCAAAATAAGGATTGAAATAATATTGATAGATAATTACTCCAGCAGAAATCATAGTTGCTGATATTAAGGAAATTATGGAATTTATTATATCCTTTACTCTATCAATAACATTAAAAATTAATATAAAAAATAAAAACCCAATAAAATAATTATAAAAATATCTTATAGTCCAGATCATAGAACCTGTAGATCCTACTCCATTTACATTTATGGCAAGATTATAATAATTATTGGTTATAAAAGGATAAAAATTGGAATAGCGAAATACCGTTACTGCGCACGATAAAATCAAAATAACAACAAAAATAAACATTGCCTTTGCAATCTTTAAGTCAATAATAATTCCATCAGAATATTTTAATGAATAGTTATTTAGAAATTTACTGGTATTATTAACTAAAAAACCAAGAAACAATCCAAAAAACAAAAACAATATTATATATCTTGGTCGTCTTACAAAAGGTATGGCCTGGAAATTCAATAATGGTATTAAAAATATAAATAAAAATAATCCCCACTTAATCCTATATAACGATAGGAAATAAATTATAAACATTAAAGAATGGACAAACAATATTAAAGAAAGATTATCTTCTACAATCAGCCTCATATATAAGAAGAAAATAATATAGAAAATTAAAAAAATAATTGTTCTTATCGTTAATTTTCTATATTTAAATAATCTTACATCTTCCATTTCTTTACAAATTATATCATTAGTCTTATATATTTAGTTTATGGTTTTCCTGCCAGTATAGACCAAGAGACAGTGAAACCACCACAGAAAGACACATTATCATAGTAGTTGCTGAAAAATAATTTTCGGTAAAAGACATGGCAAACAATACAGCAATACTACCCAGACCTGATAAATATATCTTTTTAGAGAATTCATTATTTGTATAATTATAAGCTTTCAGAATAATTTTATAACACAAAATCCAGAAAAAAATTATCAAGCCAAGGCCAATTATTCCAGTTTCAGCCAGAAACTGCAAGTAAGAATTATGCGCGTGAGCCGAACTGAAATCAAAATTAGGAGCCTGATATGTATAGAAGATTTTTGGAACACCCACAAATTCATCAAGTCTTATTAAAGTATATCCGTAACTGTTGATATTGTAATTCATATCATTAAATCTGCCAAATCCCACGCCAAATATAGGGCTTTGCTTGAATAAATATAATGCTTTTTTCCATAAATCTATTCTCGTACCAACAGCCCAACTAGTAATGTCTAAAATCTGTAAGAACCTTTCATGTAAATTAGTAAAAAAAATTAACGGTAAAGACACCACAAACATTGCTACTGTAATTATTATAAATTTCAAAAATGATCTAAAATGCAGCCATATTACCAGTAATGCGCCAACTATAAAACCCACATAGCTTCCCCTGCTCTGAGTCATTATTAAACCTGAAAGGCAAAGCAATAAAATAATAATATAATATATCCTCTGCTTTTTATGAGACTTTAAAGCAAAAACTAAGGCAAAAATACTGGCCAGGGCATAAACAGATCCTGTGGCATTATGTGCATAATTCAGGCCAACCAACATAATGCCATCATATTTATCATATAAAAAAATATCAGAATTGATATTTGTTGTAATTAAAATAATACCAGCCAAGGACAATAAAGAAAAAGTAAAAAAAATAAAATTAAAATACAATCGCGAAACTTTTTCATAGTTAAAATACGGAACAGCCAGAGCGAAGAAGGGAATATAACAAAAGAAAAAGTTGCCATCATACCGCAGGAAACTATAAGATAAAAAATTGGATAATGTTTGGTTTGAGATAAAATAGCTTAATATAAAATAAATATAGGCAACCAGTAAAACTCCTATAACACTCAAATGAACAGAAGTTAACGTTCCTTTATAAAATAAAAATAATACTCCTAAAAGCAATAAAACTAAGATTGATAGTATTCCAAAATATGGGTATAAATTTACCAGCAGGAAAAGTCCTGAAGATGCTAACATGAAATATATTAACTTTTTGAATAAATCTCTTTTAAGAAAACCAGAGATTTTTGATAATCTGCCGTTCATAAAAACTAAGAACCTAATCTTTGTTCATATACATTTTTAATAAAATCAGTTATATGTTCTTTAAAATTTTTAAAGTCAAACCTCGTAGCATTTTCTCTACATCTAACAGGATCGAGAGGATTTTTCTCAAATTTTTTAATAACCTCTACTAATACTTGTGGCTCCTGTTTATTAAAGAAAAAACCTGTCCTGCCATTTATAATCGCCTCTACCGCACCTCCCTCTTCAAATGCCACCACCGGGGTTCCTGACGCTTGAGCTTCTAAAGGAGTAAGACCAAAATCCTCCCTGCCGGTAAAAACCAGAGATTTTGCCCTGCTGTATAAATCTAAAAGTTTGCTGTCGCTTACTGTGCATAAAAATTTTATATTTTTACCCGAAATTTTTCTTAAATTACCCTCATCCTCACCAGCACCAACAATCATTAATTTCTTCCCTAATATATTAAAAGCTTTAATAGCAATGTCAACTCTTTTATACCCTTTCAACCTGGATACAATAAGATAAAAATCTTCCTTATTCTTGCTGAATTTATATTTCCTTATTTCTATGGGAGGATAAATAACAGTTGATTCCCTGTTATAAATTTTTCTTATTTTTCTTTTTACATATTCAGAAATAGCAATGTAATAATCTACCTTTTCAGATTGCCTTAAATCCATTTTCCTTAAAAAATAAATTATAGGCTTGATCATTACAGACGCCGCAGCTGTAATCTTTTCCCCCTCCAAATAATTTTTGGTCTCCCATAAAAATCTTGGAGGAGTGTAGCAATAATTTATATGAACTGAATCCCTGTACTTATTAATAAAATGGGAATAAGAAGATGAGCTGCCCAGTATAATCTCATAATCATCAAGCTTCAAGCTTCTGAAAGCATAAGGATACAGAAAAAACAATTTTTTATAATATTTCCTGATTCCCGGGATTTTCTGCATGAATGTGGTGGTAATGTTTTGGTCTCTGAATAAATCGAAAGTATTATGGGGGAAATAAATTGAAGTATAAACTGGAACTTTAGGAAATATTCTTAAAAAGTAACCAACAACCCGTTCCGCTCCACCATATTGATTTAAGAAGTCATGTACAATTGCTAGTTTCATATAGAAAAATAAAAATAATTAAAATAAATATTTCAACAATTATATATTAATTTTTAAGCCAGGAATAGAAAATTATAAATTGCAATTTAAATTATGAATTGCCAGAATGTAATCATAATACTTCTCAACTTTGTTCAGATGATTTTCAATACTTAAATCTTTCCTGGCTATAATTTCTCTAGCTTTTTGCCCCATTCTCCTGGATAAGGCTGGGTTCTTTATAATACTTTCCATACTCTTTATCAAAGATTTCTTACTTCCGGCTTTAAAATGTAGACCATTAACTCCATCTTTTACAAATTCTATAAGACCGCCGTGATCAGCAACTATTGATGGAAGACAATTATAAGCAGCTTCTGCCAGTACTAATGGTGCAGGCTCCATCAATATGGATGGTAAGATCAAGGCACTACTTTTTTGCATCTCATCAAAAATTTTTTTTATATTCTGAAAACCCAATATTCTTATTTTTTCTTTTCCCAACCTTCTGGCGTAATCCATACATATATTCATAAGTTCACCATCACCAATTATAGTTAGACCAGCATCTACTTCACACATAACCTCCAGAAGTAAATCAATGCCTTTCTCCTGTGACAACCGTCCAACGTACAAAAAATTAATTCCTTTTTTATCATTATTGCTACATTTTTTCGGTCTATCTTCACCAGTCTCAACAGGGTTGTATATCACTCTCACTGGTTTATCTCCAGCGATGTATTTATCTGCCAGCTCTACTATAAACTTGCTGACTGCAACATATCCACTCACTTTTTTATTTATTTTAAAAATATTTCTTACAATAAAAAACCTGATCCACCTCCATAATTTCTGGGCATAACTTCTTTTATCACAATTCACAACCAGACACTTTAACTTGTAGCGTGGCTTATAATATTCACAAACCTTTTCGGTTTTAAAATTGTAAATGCCTAAATTGGGACATATAAGCCCATAATCATGTAAGGTGTATACAATTGGAATATTATGAGAATAAATTATATTAATAGGGGCCCAGGATAAAGCCTTTGAGACTCCATGCACATGTACAATATCCGGAATCCAGCAAGACAATAATTTTTTTAATTCTCTAACAGCCTTCCAGTTATAGATTCCGGATAACATTGCAATAAATTTATTTGGGCTATCCAGGATATCCTTCTGATTCAAACATATTACTTCTTTAAGGCCTGCTTCCGTTAATTCATCACTTATTGGACCTACCGCAAAAAAACACACAACTTCATGACCCTTTTGAGATAATCCAATAGCACTTGAAATTGCCACCCTTTCTGCGCCGCCTTTGGTAAAAGCGTAATCACTTAAAATTAGAATTTTTATTTTCTTAATACTCAATTTACTAATATTGATTTAATGTAATTGTTTTTAACCACTTTTTTTTATAATTAAAGCAGTTAAATGGTGTTTTTTTTTCTTTGAAACTTTTTGAGGGACATTTAATCTTTTTCCATAGGTCCAGTATTTCCCTGTAAATACTTTATAATATTCTTGATCAATAAGTACACCATTATTTTCATCCAGCCATGATTCAATCTCATTCCTTGAAAATATCTGGCATATATAAGGATTTGATTTCCCATAACCTGCTTCCGGTGAATCATATATATTATATATGTATTTTTTTTCATTGTATGGAAATGACAGTATTAAATAGCCTCCATTTTTTAATAATGCGAACATATTTTTTATTGCTTTTTTATGTTCAGCTATATGCTCCAGGGTGCTTATGCAAGTTATAAGATCAAAACTGCCCTTGATTTGTGGATTTGTTATGTTATCTTTAAAAATCCAGAAGTGCCGATTATCCACGTTTTCCTTCCAGCAACTCTTCATTTCATCAATAGCGGTAACATGAAAACCGCAATTATATAAAAGGTGAGGCAATGAAGATTTACCAGGTCCAACATCAAGTATTTTTTTAGGATATATTTTGCTTATATGTTTAAGGACAAAGGCATATTCAACAGGTCTTTCATTTAATATTTCCCTTTGAAAGTTATATTCCTTTATCAGCAAGGGTTTAAGTAAGATATAAACAATATTTTTATAAATTTTTATAAAAATTTTCCTCAAGCTCATTTTAATTTAAATTTTAAATTACAAACATTAACAATCAGATCTCTCCGTAAATATTTATTATGGAATCCAAATAATTATCCCAGCTCATTTCTTTTTCAATTATTGTGCTTAACTTTTTTTTATACATATCGCTTTTTAAGTAATCCAGCTTGCTTTTTATTAACAGAGCTATTTTCCTTATTTCCGATTCATTGTTGTAATCTTTTAACCGGAAGCCCAGATTATATTTTTTAATTAATACGCTCAAATCGGAAGTGATGCTGCTCAATATCGGAACCCCGCATCTGATATATTCAAAAAATTTTAAAGGGAATGCGACCCTATTTACATCATTATCCTGCCGGATTAATAACCCCAGATCACCGACCGGTAAATATCTATTAATCAAATAATGCGGAACACTTCTTATAATGTAAGTATCTTTTTTCAATCCAAAATTTGAAAATAATTCCCTGGCATATTTTACATCATTGGTAAACATAATAAAAAAGCTATCTTTAATCACCGTACTGAAAATTTTAAAAATTTTTACCATCTCTACAGGCAACTGCCATCCATTTAAAGAACCGGCGTATAGCAGAACAAATTTGTTCCTTACACCAAAATCATTTCTAATTGCATCCCTTACATTTGAATCATATTTAAATTGGCCGGTATCCAAACAGCAGGGAACTACTTTTATTCTGTTTGTTCTATTAGTTTTGCTCTGTATGTAATTCTTAAAAGCTTTTGAAATACAAAATAAATAATCAGAGTTCTGTTGAGAAAAGCTCTCAATTTTTTCAATTCTTTTAAATGAAATATTACTACTTTTATTTTTGGATTTATAGAGCATTTCTTTTGAGCCGATTCCCCTGCAATCGCAGATTATTTTTATATTTTTGAAAAAAATCCTTCTTAAGATTAACAAAAAATAGCTTCCCATTTCAGTTCTGCAGTGAAACAATGCAGGTTCACTTTTTTTTAATCTAACCACAAGGCAAAGTGTCAAAAAACAGATTAACGTATTTATTAAAAGTGAACATTTAAACAAAATAGGAAATCTATAAAAATAGGGAAATTTAAAAGCAAAAAAACATTTTCTGTCTAAAAAATTTTTAATATATTTCCTTCTATAAATATAATTTTTTTTAAATAAATCTCCGATTGACCCAAAAATCACCAGATTAACTGCTTTCCCGTCAGGATTCAGTTTATTATTAATACTTTTTAAAAACACCAGAACCTGCGATTCAAATACAGGGTCGAATATACTTTCAAATGCACAGTAAAATAATCTCATATCTAAAGTTTATATATTAAATCCACTAAATATTTCATTGATCTTTTTCTCTTGATAAATAAAATTATTTAAACCCAATAAAAATAAAAACTCTACCGGTAATACTGACGTTTTCGAATATTTTAAAACTTTTGATTTAGTTTTAACGCCATATCCGCTTGAATACCACCCTTCTTCAACTGATAAGCTTAACGTTTTTTTAAATAGGGGAATGATTTTCAAGCATTTATCGCCAGTGTAAATTTCAACAGCTGAAGTTCTTTTATCGATTTTATAAGCTATGCCCGGTCCTAATTGGAAAAATAGGTCAAATTTATGTTTACCTTCACCGGTTAATACATCCTTAATCAACCAATGATTTTCTCTTTTATTGAAAACAAACTGTCTTTTATGAGTCACACTATTATAAAACCTGTTATAACCATTATGCTCGGCTTCTAGATAATCATAATCCGGAGTTGTCTTCCATTTGCTTACACTAACTTTTGAATCATTTTCCAAAGAAAATAAATTATCAGACTTGAATCTATTTTGTTCTTTATTATCAACCATTATGGTGTTATGGAAAGAAGTAGACCGAAATTTATTTCTCCACTCAGGAAGAGCTGTATAAAAATACGATCCCGGATCGACAATTACATCTCTGTCCCCCACGAATAATTCAAAACCAAGCTTGTCATTATGAGCATGGCCTCCGTTTCCGTTCTGTCCATTCTGACTGCAGGATGCAATAAGATAATTACCATTTCTTCTCATAATATAAAGCCCTGCGTAAGTAAAAGAAATGCTTCCAATATTGGATAAATAATTGTATTCTATTTGATTCCAGACTTCATAACCTTTTTTACCGAAAATCCATAATGCTTCTTTACTGAAACCATATTCTTTTATTTTAAATCTTTTTCCCCTGAAAAATATTGTGCTGAACGTTAGCAAATACCGCATATCCAGGACTTCACCCTTGCTAAAAATAAAAAATTGCCCATTATCATTATCACCAATTTGAGGTAACTTTCCATTAGGCTTTAGCGCTGAAAGAACAAATTCAAACATCTTAAATATTTTATTTATAAAATTTTCCCCGAATATATTTTTTCCTATTTCCATATAATTGCTGCCATTGAAATCTTTTGATTTTTTTATATTGAATAATACAGGGTAAAAGAGTAATTCTAAAACAAATCTGTGGTAGCAGGTGGATGATTCGAAATCAACACCATCATCATATACCTGTTTATCAATCTCTTTTTTTAGCTCGGAAATTGCAAAGCTACTCCATTTTTTCCCAACGGTAAAATCGTTAAATATTTCACCCACAAAAAAAAGGCCTGAAATATCCGAAAGATAATGATTTGAAGTTATTGAATAGTATTCCAAATTGTCAACTATATGTCTTCCATGAATATACATGTTTTTTAAAAGGAACAGTAAAAATCTTTTATTTATAAATTTTGATTCTTTAAAAAAGGAGAAACTGACAACCCAATTGGAAACTCTCAGGGCAACATCCAGTATGCTCCTCCAGTTAATGCCAAAATAAGGAGGACCGCTGGTAGTCCAATCAGTAATTTGAAATAAATATTCCAATGAATACTTCTCATTTTTAGTGATTAAATATGCCTGCCCTAATATAATCAAGTGGTGAAATCTGGAAAGCTCCCAGGGTTTTTTAACCTCAACACCGGCATGGCACCCGTATTTTAACTTTTTATACCAGGTATTTTCATCCCACCTATACCCCGAACTAAAATCCACATGCCAGTCAATCGGCTCATAATCAAAATTCTGATAAATTGGGTCATTAGTTTCCAGTTCTTTAAAGAAAGAATTAATCTTATTACTTATCTTTTCCTTCAGCTCCTCAATTTCATGACAGCTTATATTCATATTATATATGTGTCCCTCGGTACCTTTCGGTTTTAAGGAATATGAAATCTTAACTTTTCCCGAACCTAAAAGATCGAATTTATGTTCACAAATTTCATCAGCCAGGTCTATAATCTTGTTTTTCTCCCTTTTAGGTAACTTTGAAATGATAAACTTCTTATCAACGTCCTTTATAATGGAATTTAAAAACAGGTTTTTATTTATTTTTTCCTTTAATAAATCTATACAGGCGTTTGAATTTCCTTTTATTTGCAATAATTTAAAGAAATTTTTATCCGATAAAAAATAACTTTTTCTAATTATTTTACTATTTCTTAACGCATCTCCAGATACTTCTAAAATTTTTCTATAGAGCCTCCATACCAATACCTTAAATGAGGTGCTGGAGATTACTTTCTTATAATGTTTAAATTTTTCTTTTAACAATAAAACTCTCCAATAGAATTAGAACAATATTCTTTTTTAATCATAAAGGTTAATAATTTTCTTATATTTATATCCCAGGTATAGTTATTATAAACTTCCTCAATGGCATTTTTACCCAACCTTAATCGCAATTTTTTATTAGCCATTAGCATTAAAATTCCATTCACTAATGCCTCTGTGTCTCCAGGTTTGATTAGAATTGCCATTTTCTCGTTCTCTAAAATCTCCCCAATCTGACCCAAATTACTTGCAACAATTCCTTTACCCATTGCCATGTACTCAAAGATCTTTGTTGGCGAGCCAATAAATTCCTTGCCGTCAGGTTGTGAGCTGTGAGGAGATACTAATACATCACAAATAGATAAATAATATTGAATTTTTGAGTAAGAAATACTTCCAACAAAGATGACATTTTTAAATCTGCCAATTTTATCCATGGCAAACCTTTTTAAAGCCCCATCGCCTATAAGCAGGAAAATGATATCACTATTTTTATCATCCTCTGTAATTTTATGGACTGCTGAAACTAAATTCTCAATACCGTGCCATGGGCCAAAAGTTCCCACGAATCCGACTATCTTCTTGTCCTTGCTTATTTTCAGATCTTTTTTTAATCTTTGGCTTTGATCACTGCTCAATATCCTATGATCAAATTTATCAATATCTACACCATTAGGAATTACCATAATTTTTTCTTCAGGTATTCCCATCCCTAATAAACCATTCTTTAAAGCTACTGAAACAGCTATTATTAACGTAGAGTTTTTAAAATTATAATGCTCAATCAAGCGTAATATTCTCTTTCTGAATACGTTATTTAAAAATCTCTTTGCAAAATTCTTTTTATAAATACTAAAAATTGAAAGCCAATATCCTGAACCATTAAACTCAAGTACAATGGGAATATGAAGTTTTTTAGCAAGTCTGCAAACAAAAAAGGTTTTACTGCTAAACCTGTGATAAATAAAGGTGGGATTGTATTCTTTTAATCTCTGACCAAACTCTTTTTGAGCATAAAAATTGTATAATAACTCCCCGATTTCTACAAATCTGTTTTTAAATAGGCGGGGCTGCAATACAAAGTGGTTATAATTTTCAATTTCTAGAAAATGTTCGTTGCTGAAAACTTTCAAGTCACATTTATTTTCTTTAAAACCTTTTAAAACTCCTATTGTATGAGATACCGAACCTCCTATTTCCAATCCAAACCAGAACTGAGTCCTAAAATATGCTACTTTAATTTTTTCCATTATCTATTCTTTAATTTTAAAAGGATTTTATTTAAGTATTGAAATCATTTAAATCAACCGGCAGTTTTTGTACAAGGAATCTCATCTTACCGCTCTTAGTCCTTGAGATATTGTCAACAAATTCAAAATTAATTTCCAAACCCTCTCTAACAGCATTTTGAATTCTTGATGCGATCTCATTTTTATCGCTGTCTGAAAATTCAGGAGTTTTAACTATTTTTATTAACAATTCCCCCTTTTTTTCCTGTATGATCTGCATTTCCTTTAATCTGAAAAAACTATCAAAATGCTGCGCAAAGATTAGAGCTGTTAAAGTAATCAGTCTGCCATCCCTGGTAACAATCAAATCCTGCATTCTGCCTTCAACTTTTTCAAATAACTTGTAGTTTCTACCACAGCTACAATTATAGTTTTTATACTTGGCGATATCCATTGTCTTATATCTTATAAATGGAAAAGCGTAATTATTGAACCCGGTTGCAACAATTTCTCCAAATTCATTGTCATTATTAATAACCCTGTCTTTATTGATCAGCTCAACAAAACCATATTCTGGAAAAATATGATAGTAGCTGCTTTTTTCACATTCACCAGCTAGAACTGCCTGTTCTGTATGACCATACCAGCTATAAACTCTGCAATTAAATACTTCTTCAAATAATTCTCTTTGTAAAGGGTATAGATTTTCAGATCCACATAAAAGTGCTTTTACACTTGGAAATGGTCTGATATTATTTTCTTTCATAAATTTTGCCAAAATAGTTAAGGACGACGGATAATTCCAGATAAACTCTGGTTTAAAATCCCTGATTATTTTGATGAATTCAGGTAATGTTTTTTCATTCATATGATAAGTCGAAAAAAACAGATTTTTAAAAATAGGATCATAATCCCAATATATATCTGCTTTGTCTTTTTTAACAATATTTCCTCTTAAAACTATGCTTTTACTGCCGAATTGATAACCAACCCTATTCCACTGGGTCACCATAAAAGCCCATTCTCTCTCAAAAAAAATTCTTTCATCAGCATAGAATCCCAGTGGTGTGCCTGTCGAGCCACCGGATGTAACAAACTTCAATTTTTCCATAGAACATTTTTTTGAAATAAGGCTGCTTACATTTTTCCTTATTATTTCTTTTGTCAAAAAAGGCAATTTTTTCAAGTCATTAAAAATTTGAATATCCGAAGGTTTTAATCCTCTTTCTTTGAATATTTGATTATAATATGGAACATTTTCATATGCATGATTTAACAATTTGTTAAGCTCCGTCATCTGATAATCTTTAATTTTATTACTTGTCCAATATTGGGATTCCTTCAGTAAATTGTAGGTTGACCAGAAAGTCTTCCCATATCTAATCCTTGGTGGTAAAAGACTATAAACATACCTTATGCTTTTCTCAATTGGGTATGGTAATGATTTAATTATTTTTTTTATTTTCATAACTAAATATTTTTTATTTCATGCCAGAAATAATTGCTTTTGTTAAGCTAAGATATTATCAAATTCAAATCAATCATTTAATAAAGTTTTATAATCATGTTTATATTATAACCTGATCAAAAATTTTTATATGTTTATTACTTTTAAACTAATAAATATCAAAAAATCTTTTACTTCTGATACTTTATAAATTAAATTGTTATTTTTATATTTTTTATTAATATTCACCGGTATTCTATTTTTAAAGACATCAAAATACTTAATAGATATAGAAAAAATAATAATTAAATAAGGTGTTAAAAAATTATCACAATTTACTTATCTGAGCCTGAATATTGCTCTAATAAAAAATATTATAGTAGCAATTTAGACAAAATCTCAATTCGAGCTAGACCATTATCGAATAACTATATATATTTTAAGATAATATTTTAAAATAATTAACTAAGAATACAAATACCGATTTAAAATTCTTTTATTTTTTTCTTTTAATTTTATGTAATCCGGATGCCAGAACTCTTTTAAATCTATCAATCTCACTCCTTTTATAAAACCTAAACAGATATAAGAGAAATGGATACAGCATAATAATGAAAAGCTTGAAAAATATTGAAACTATTATATTTTCTATGTTTATAAAAAACCCTGAAAAGAAAATTATTGCAGTAACTAAAATTATTTTATAAATTCTTACCCATTCAAAATTAACTTCCATTAGCTTCATACTATAAATAAATAATATGATCATTATTATGATATAGGTTATAATTGTAGAACTGGCTGCACCCATAATTCCATATTTTGGAATAAGTATAAAATTTAACCCTATATTTATAACCGCACCTATAAAAAATATCAATGCCTGAGATTGTGTTTTTTTCTTGAGTATTATAGCAACATTAACACTTTTACGTAATGGCCATATAGAGTATGTTAATACTATTATAGGTATTACGCGATATGCACTCCAATACTCTTCATTGGCAAAGATCTTTATTGCTTCCTTAGATAATAGTGAAATAAATAAAAAAATAAAAAAAACGATTAGACTAGTATATGTTAAGGCTCTTATATAAAATTCCTTTATATTTTTATGATTCTTTGCAGAAAAAAACATTACCGGCCATATAAGAGCTAATGGTGTTGCAAATAACACAGTTATCAAATTACCAAAATTATATGCCAAATTATACAGGCCTACTTCACTTAGATTTGTATAATAATTTAAAAAATATCTATCAATAGAATTAAATACAAAAACACTTAGACCTGATGGAATTAGTGGTAAGCCTACTTTCAACATATTAACTGCTTCAATTTTAAAAAACCTAGCTACAAAAACTTTTCTAATATAAAAATAATATGTTATACATGATAAAAATCCAACTGATAAATTTCCTATTAAGACACCTAAAATACCCATGTTTTTAGATATAATTAAATAGATTATTAAACCTATCCTGATTGATAAAAAAAATATCTGTAATGAAATAAAAACAACTGATTTTCTTTTTACCTGTAGTACTGCCGTAGGGACTACATTAAAAACTTCAAAGATTATAATAATTGTGATTAATATGAAATGTAATCTATAGTCGTAATTCCCAAAAATCAAATAGGATAAATGCCTGGAAAAGCTAAATCCAATTATAAATAGAATTAAATTGCTTATTAATAATATTAAAAATGCTGTCGAAATTACTGCTTTCCTATTTTCTTCATCTTTGTACTCAAAATATGATCTAAACATCCCATAATTTATACCCAAAATAAATACTGCTGATAAAATGGACCCTGTTGTTATTAAAAGGCCTAATGAGCCATATTCAGAAACTGCAAGACGTGTTGTATAAATAGGTAATAATATAAAAGCAATAGTTTTTTGTAGCACTCCACCAATTCCAAAAATAATTCCATGCTTTCCTGTTTCTTTGAATTTTTCAAATAATGATGTTTCTTTTTTCATTTATAACAATTAGCTATATTTAGTTTTAATAACTTATTAAGGACTTTTTTGAAAATTGAAGGTAGAGGATATTTTAATTTAACAAGAACATTTATATCGTCATTATTAAGGGCAATTTTTAATAACTTTTTAATAACCTTATTAGACAGAGAAGCTCCTTGCTTAAATGGATAGCTATACTTTCCGGCAGGTGCATATGTAATTAATATTTTATCACTTTCAAAACCAAATTCTTTACATACTGAAATTTTATTCTTATTGTTGTTTAGTTCTAATAAAACATCTGCTTTTGGATAACCAATCATCAAAGCACGATCCTTGCATGGACCTAAAAGTTTTTTTGTTTTTTCATAACTAATCTCACCTTCAGTTATATGTAAATCCACTCCAGGGAAATAATTCATTTCTTTATATTGACCACTAACTATTTCGAAATTTGCAGAAGCTCCAACACCTTTAACCCCATGATCTAAATGAACCTTATACCCACAGGGAATATCCTTAAGTAGACGATTATGCCCCGAAATACATACTAAACCAACAATAGTGCTGTGTAACTTACTATCAAAAAAACTAACTTTAGCTCCATTAATATTCCTTTTCTTCATAGCCCTATATAACGGGTCTATATGGGTCTTTAAAACTTCATTATCTCCATGGATTAACAACATAAACGGCTTCTTAATATGTGAATATTCAATCACAGTATCAATCACTCTATCTGAGCTATTCCCATCTGGTTTATATATAGTTTTTGATAACCAGTATTTTCTTTGTTCTTTAAATTCATCCGGATTCTCTATACTTCTCTTTATTGCATTTTCAAGCCCATTTAAATCTGTTTTTATACCAATATCTGGAAAATTCTTTACTAGCCATTCATTTGCTAATAATATAATAGGTTTATTAAATAATAAAAATTCATAATTAATGTCAGACATATCACCTATCAATATATCAGTTGCAGCCAGATATTTTGGATCAGCGCTACTAATTTGTTTAAACATTTGAAATTAACTATTTATTATTTTACTGCCTGTTAAATAATCTCTTCATTAAATTAAATGATGGTTTTCTAATAAGAGTACCTATGTATTTTTTAAAAAACATTTTTGGATTTCTATAAAATAAAGAGCTGTTAAAATTTTTATTAAATTTCCTCACTAATTCTTCTAGTTCTTCTTTTTTTATCTCAGGATGTGGGATATTAGCTTTTCTCAAATCGACTCCATCTAATCTTAATTCATCTTTATATTTATTATAAATCCTACTTCCTGGCAGAGGACAAATTATATTAAAAGATGCAGAAGTAAACCCCATTTTTTTTGCAAATTTGTAATCATTTTTAATTTCTCCAAGTGTCTGTTCGGGAAATCCAACAACAAAAAATGCATGGATATCAATCCCTATCTTTTTACAAATTTTAACTATAGGCTCCACCATTTCAAGTCTGCTAGGTTTATTAATAACATCTTTCAATATTCTTGGTGTACTGCTTTCAATAGCCAGAGAAAGCTGGTAACAACCTGATTCTTTCATTAAGTATAATATTTCTTCATCAAGTCCACCAACCCATATTCCTCCTGGATTTGCCCAGGATATCTTTATTCCCTTTATTCCTTTAAGTAAATCTTTGGTCCATTTTTTATCAACAATAAAGTTTGAGTCAATAATATCTAATTCTTCTATTGCATATTTTTCCTTTAAAAAAACTATTTCTTTAAGACAATCTTCCACTTCCCTTTTTTGGTACTTCCCCCTGAAGTGGGTGGTTGAACAAAAGCAACAATTAAATGGGCAGCTCCTAGTAAATTCTATCTGGGTCACTCTGTTATGCGGGGAAAAAACACTTGTTGGCATATTTATTTCCAAATATTTCTCCATAGGAAAAAGTTGCCTTGCTGGCCATGGGTTCTTTTTTACATCAACATCTCCTCCTATAACTATTCCTGATTTCTCCCCATTAATAATATGCAATATAGCATTTTCACCATCTCCTATGACAACATTATCAACATTAGAGTCTGATATCACTTGCTCAGGTAGAGCAGACGGATGGCAACCACCCATTATGGTTTTTATCTTTGGATTACTTTCTTTAGCAATCTCACAAACCCTGTGGGCATTGTGCGCCTGTCTGGAAATAAGACAGGAAACACCAACATAATCAGGATTAAAATCTGATATTCTTTCCTTTATTTCGTTATATTTTAAACCAAAAGTTAATTCACCGCCATCATTATAGACTTCCGTATTATAACCCTCAACAATACAATCCAAAACCTTAACTAATATCCCTCTACTTTCAAGAATAGCAGCAAGGTATGCAATACCCAGAGGCAAAAGACATCTTTTCATTGCTTGCTTGGTTTGAGTGAAGGGAGGCATTACCAGCATCACCCTGGTTTTTTTCATTTTATTCTTTCTCCCTTAAAAAAAGTCCATAAACTCATAACTCTTTATAACAACCTTATTCTTCTGCTCAATTTCTCTTTCACTAAAACATTTTATGTTACCTTTTTTAATTCCTTCTCCGTATATTGCATAAGGTACAGGCTTGTCTATATGAGTACCATCTTTTAAAAGTGTATAATGGTCAGTCACTACAGCTATTCTGTATTTATCAGGAAATTTCCTATCAAGGAACTCTAATATTGGTTTAACTAACTCTCTATCAATCCTTTCAATAACATCAATCTTTCCTTTTACATTTTTATTATGTGATTCTTCATCCGGAGCATTTATATGAATAAAGACTAAATCATTGTGCATTAAATGATTTTGAGCATCTTTTAATTTTTCACCCAAATCAGTATTGCTATATCCTGTTGCATTCTTAGTTTCCTTTACAGCCATTCTTGCCGCAATGCCTATACCTCTTGTAAAATCTAGACCGGAAACAATTGCTCCGTCTATTTCAAATTTTCGGTGAAAAGAAAATAATCTTGGTGTTGAAGATGGACTCCATAAAAAAATTATATCTGCTTTTGTTTTAAACTCTTTATTTAATATTCTTATCTGTTTGATAGTATCCATCATAAACCTGTTTAAATAATCTGCCATCTTCTTGCTTCTATCAGTGCTGCCTCTAAGTAACAGTTCCTCTAACAGTTTCCCTACATTCATATGCGGCTCAAAAGCTTGAATTTCGTTTGAATTAAACTTCATATCTTTAAGGATAAAAAGGTTCCTATAACTTTGCCCGGGATATATTTTCATTCGATTATCCGGTAATTTTAAATTCCCGATTATTTTACGAGCATCATCGTCAGAAATATTACCTGCTGTAAAGTCTTTAATTTTACCATTTTCGAGAGATAAAAGATTACACCTGAATGCAATATCATTATCATCAAGATAAATATCTTGAGCAAGTGCCTCAAAAGATGCTCTACCATTAGGATAATACCTTAAGGGGTTATAACCCAAAATTCCTAAATTTGCTACAATACTGCAAACAGGTAATCCCATATATATTGTCTTCATAAGTCCAGATTTACCATTTTTTGCCAGAAAATCTATACTTGGAATTTCAGCTACTTCAAGAGGAGTTTTATTTCCAATCCCTGGTATCGGCAGATCCGCTGCACCATCCATCAATATTATTACATATTTCATGGGTCTAAATATGAACTCTGACCTTTCCAGATCATCAAAATTATCTATTTCAGCCCATTTAGATTTATTAGTAACATCAAAAACATATATAGGAAAATCATGAAGATGTTTTGCAATAACCAGATCATAATAAATATCAACATTACCTTTTTTAACATCATCACTAAGCCATTTTGAAAGTAACTTTCCATAATCAGAAGTTATTTTAAGCACACCTGTTGATTTGTAATAATTATCCTTATATTCTCCTAGACTACCTCTGACTATCTTTAACTCTATTATTCTCCCAGATTTATCGGTAATAGACATACTTCCATCAAAATCTTCAGTGAATTTATTAACTGCCCAGTATGACTTATCTTCAGATGTCTTAAGTAAGCCTTCTATAAGAGACTCTTCAAATATAGTATCTCCTTCAATTAATATCGCCCCTTGTTTTAAATAATCTATTGCTAACCAAGCAGAGTACATAGAATTAGTTTTATCAAATATTCTATTCCATATATAGGATACTTTCATATTCCTATATCTTTCCCCAATCTTTTTAACAACAACGTCTCCCAGGTAACCTACTACTACTGCTGCTTCATTTATTCCATTTTTCTCAAGAATCTCTAGAGCATTTTCTAAAATAGATTTCCCATTAACCTCTGTTAAACATTTAGGAACTTCATCAGTAAATGGTTTTAATCTTACGCCAAGACCAGCTGCTAGTATTACTGCCTTTTTTATCTCACTAGCCATTCTTTTCCTCTTACAATAATAAATAATAATATTATTTAAATTACCATCAACTAATCTGATCTTCTACTTCGAAACTAATCTTGGTAGCCTGGACTAACTGCCATAACGGTATTAAATCACTACCACTTTTTAAGCATTCTGAAAATCTCAATAATTCATTATATTGTCCTTTATCCTGAACTTTTCTTTTTAATCCTTTTTCTTGGCTACCAAATATTTTTAAATCTTTGTAATCATCAAGATAAATGACCTTATTATCCACATATATTTCCATTCTTTCTTTAGGTACACTTTTAGTTCCGAGAGCGGTATATATTAAATTACATACAGAACCATCCTCATATTTTATGGTCGCAGTAAAATTATCATTAGAAACAAATTGTTCTGTAGTTGGTTTGATGCTAACAGCGTCTACAGATAAAAATCTACTTTCTATTAAATAATTAAACAGGTCATAGACGTGGCAAGCCTCTCCTATATTACGGCCTCCTCCTTCTATAGAATGAACCCAGTGTTCTTTAGGTATGTATCCTGCATTCATTCTGTAACTAATTATCATCGGATTAACTCTTTTGCTGACAATCTCTTTTATTTTAACCGCAAATGGTGAGAATCTTCTATTAAAGCCAACAACAAAGGGAACTTTTGTCTTTTTTAGAATTTTTACCAACCTGCCCAGCTCTTCTTCATTTAACGCCATTGGTTTTTCAACAAAAATAGCCTTGCCAGACTCAGCAGCATCAATAGCAATTTTAACATGCAGGTTGTGCCTGGTAGCAATCAATACCATGTCTATGTTCTTATCTTCCAATAACTTTTTATAATCAGTTGTTGCATAAGAAGCATTATATTGCTCTGCAGTACTTTCAGCATTACCACCAGTTTTACTGCAAATTGCCACTATCCTGTATACCTTATCTAATTTCTGTAGATTAGGTAAATGCACACTCTTGGTAAAATTACCAGCACCAATTACTCCAACATTTATTCTATCGTGTACGGCTTTAAATTTATTTATCACTACTTTTACATCCGGTTTTGACTCTCTATTATACTCCAGGAGCACTATTAGAGGTTTCTCACTAATGGATTTCAGTTCTTCATAAGCTTTGGAAACTTCCTCAACTTTATATATCCGTTCAATTAACGGTTCTATTTCTATTTTATTTTCTGATAATAATTTCAAATACTCCTGCATATTCCTGTTTTCAGTCCACCTGACATATGCATAAGGGTAGTCAACACCTTTTTGTTCATATCTTTCGTCATATCTTCCTGGACCATATGAGGTGGATATAAGAAGATCCAGTTCTTTTTTATAAAACTCTTCCCTTTTAATATTCAGATTTACATCCCCTACAACTATTACCTTTCCTTTTTTACGACACATTTCCATAGCCTGATTAATCACTTCACTGCCTTTAGAAGCTGCGGTTATTATTGCAGCATCTGCTCCAAAACCATCTGTATTTCTTATTACTTCTTCCACAACATTCACCTTATCAGGACTAAACCCTGCATCCAGGCCCAGCTTTATTGCCTTTTCGATTCTGCTTTTCTCAAGGTCAATTCCAATTACGTGGCATCCAGCTACTTTTAGCATTTGTAAAGTTAATTGACCTAATATTCCTAATCCAATCACTACAATATTTTCTCCTAGTGTGGGGCTGCATCTTCTGACGCCCTGAAGCGATATACTTCCCAGAGTTACCGTAGAAGCAGCTTTTACAGACAAATTTTGTGGGATTTTTACTGCAAGATTTTCCGGTACGGCAATAAATTCAGCATGATTTGCTATTTTATCACCGGCACAGGCTACCCGGTCGCCAGGTTTAAAATTTTTAATATTTTTCCCGGTTTCCAATACTATTCCTGAAGCAGAATACCCTATGGGATTTTTACCTTCGATTTTGCTTTTAACTTTTACGATAGCGTCCCTTAGGCCATGATTTTTTAGCCTTCCTAAAACTTTTCTTATATTTTGAGGCTTATCCATAATTTTTTTGTATAACGGCCTTCCCGAAGCTTGTATCTTAAACATCTCGGTACCAATTGAAATGCACGAGTAATAGACCTGTACCAGTATTTCATCTTCAGTAACTAATGGTGCAGGCACATTTTCTATAATTGCTTCTCCCTTTTTTATAAAAACTTGCTTCACGATACCACCTCAACCCAATCTTTTTGAAATAAAACTCAATATTTTTTCCGCTGCATGTCCGTCTCCATAAGGATTTTTATTAGAAATCATTTTTTTATAACTATTTTCATTATCCAAAAGTTCAGAAACATTTTCTATTATATTCTTAGTTTCAGTACCCATCAGTCTTGAAATACCCATATTTAAAGACTCCATTCTCTCTGTTTTCTTCCTTATTACCAGCACGGGTTTTTTCAGAGTCGGCGCTTCTTCCTGAACGCCTCCGGAATCTGTAATAATAAAATATGATCTACTCATCAGCCATAAAAACGACTCATAGTCGAGCGGGTCAATTAACTTAATATTATCTACTTTTCCCAATAATTCAAATACCGGTTTTCTTACATTTGGATTAAAATGAACAGGATATACAATTTGAATTCCGCTATAATTAGTAGAAATTACCTTCAGAGCTCTACAGACATTTTCAATATCTTTACCAAAAGATTCTCTCCTGTGCATTGTAACCAGGATTATTTTCCGTTTTTTATCAAGCCTCTTGAACAGTTCCTCATTCTCCAGAGTCTTTTTATTCTTTAAAATCTTTTTAATACTCCACAATATGGCATCCACAATAGTATTACCGGTAATAACTATATTCTGATTATTTATGTTCTCATTTATTAGATTATCATATGCTTTTCTTGTGGGAGCGAAATGAAAATCAGCCACTCTGCTTATCAGCTGCCGATTTATCTCTTCGGGAAAAGGATTATATTTATCATAGGTTCTAAGTCCAGCCTCGACGTGCCCTACCTTAACTCCTCTGTAAAACCCGGACAGGGCAGTTAAAAATGCTGTAGTGGTATCACCCTGAATTAAAATCACATCAGGATTGGCACTATCCAGAACTTCATTCATTTTATTTAATATTCGTGAAGAAAGATAACCAAGTGATTGATCCTCGGTCATTAAATTTAAATCATAATCAGGATTAATTTCAAAAAAACTAAAAACCTGATCCAGCATTTCCTTGTGCTGGCCGGTGGAACATATTTTAAACTTAAAAGTTCCTGATTGCTCCTTAAGCAATTCAACAACCGGCGCAAGCTTGATTCCCTCGGGTCTTGTGCCCATGCAGAGCAGAATGTTAATTTTATTCTTTCGATGAATACCATTCATTTAAACAACCAAAATCAGAAAATGCAAAACTCTATCTAAATACTAAAATATTTGAAGCCAAATCCGGTAATTTTTTCTTTATCGAAAAAATTTCTGGTATCAAAAATGTTTTTAGTCCTCATCAGTTCCGAAATATATTTCAGATCAATATTATTATATAAATTATGACCCGCAAGCAAAACCAGAACATCGGAATTTTTCAGTGAATCTTTCAGATTTGAAAGTTCATATTTAAAACTCTCCACCAATGGATCATATACCGACACCTTTATCTTTTTATTTTTTAATTCTTCAATGATGGATAATGCGGGGCTTTCCCTTGTGTCGCCAATATTTTCTTTGTAGCTGGCTCCGAAAAGAGTTGCCTTGGGATGGGGCTTATGTTTAATTAATTCTATTATCTTTCCGGCAATAATAACCGGCATCTCCCTGTTGATTTTCCTGCACCTTTCAATCAGCGTGTCTCTCCTCTTTATATTCTGCAGGATAAACCATGGATCAATGGGGATACAGTGACCACCTACCCCGGGACCCGGATTTAAAATATCAACTCTTGGGTGCATATTGGCAAATTTTAATACATCCCATATATTAATATGGTAATCACTGCAGATTAGTGACAGCTCATTGGAAAAAGCAAGGTTAACATCCCTGTAGGTATTTTCTGCCAGCTTTACAAATTCCGCAGTCTTTAAATCCGTTAAATATATATTACCCTTAACAAAACTGCTGTAAATTTCTTTAGCTTTTATGGCTGATTCCTCGTTTATGCCTCCTATAATCCTGCTATTGTTTATTAGCTCATATATAATTTTTCCAGGCAGTACTCTTTCGGGACAAAAAGAAAGAAAATAATCTATTCCCGGTTCCAGTCCGCTATTTTTTAATATTATCCCTCCTACTAATTCCTCAGTGGTATTTGGTGGAGAGGTTGATTCCAGAATTACAAGGTTACTTTTTTCAATATATTTTGAAATCTCCTCTGAGGCGGATTCCACATAGCTTAAATCAGCTTCATTTTCCCCGGTTAGAGGAGTAGAAACTGAGATAATAAAGACATCTGACTTTTCTATTTTTTTTGATACTCTTAACTTGCCGCTATCTATAGCACTTATAAAAATACCTTTCAGGTCAGGTTCCTCAATATGCGGACTTCCATTTTTTAATTTCTCAATAACCTTATCATTGATGTCAATTCCCAGAACATCATAACCGTTATTTGCTAGAATACTTGCCGTAGGAAGACCGATATATCCTAAACCTATTACACAGATCTTTTTCATAATCATTGCTCTTTTCTAAATTTATCAATAAAAATCATCAATTAAAAGAAATTTTGTTCTTCTCCTGCCAGTAAATTCCAAGGGACAATGACGTAACCATAGAAATACACATCATTACCGTAGCAGCTGAAAAATAATTTTCAGAAAGAGCCAGTGTAAACAGTGCAGCTATACTACCTATACTGCATAAAAATATTTTTTTTGAAAAGCTATCCCCGACAGTGTTATATGCTCTCAATATCTTCTTGAATATAAAAACCCAGAAGAAAATTAACAGTCCCAGCCCTACTATTCCTGTTTCAGCAAGATACTGCAAATATGAATTATGCGCGTGTGCATTACTAAAATCATATTTGGTTTCCATAAAAAAAGAAACTATTTTTGGGTAGCCAGTAAAAAAATGCAGTCTTTCAAAACTAAAATCATTTAATCTGCTTGAGAAATCTACATCATTAAATCTTCCAAAACCTATCCCGAATATAGGACTCTGCCTGAACATATACAGAGCCCTCTCCCACAATACAAATCTCCAGGAAATATTTGCTTCTTTAAAATCAAATATCTGAGTAATTCTCTTAAAGGCATCTGACAAAAAGATTAATGGTAAAACTACCGCAATCATAGCAAGGACTGAAATAATAAACTTTTTAATTGATCTGAAATTAAACCATAAAACCACTATAGCACCTACAGCAAAACCAGTATAGCTACCCCTGCTTTTAGTAAGGAATAGTCCAATCAAACATAAAACCAGCATAACAGCATAGAGTACTTTCAACTTCTTTTTTTGTTCTTTTAGTAAGAACACAATCAAGAAAATACTTATAACAGCATATACAGATCCGGATGCATTATGAGCATAATTAAGTGCTGTATAAGTATCACCAGTTCCCTGATACTTAAAGAATATAAAAAAATTTTTAGTTAAATATATATATATTGCTACTAAAGAAAAGGCTGAAAAGGTAAAAAATATAAACTTAAAATAAAGATCAGAGACTCTTTTATAGTTAAAGTAAGGTATAGCCAGGGCAAAAAATAACATATAACTGAAGTAGAAACTTCCATCATACCTTAAAAATTCATAAGAAAAGAAATTTTTTAAAGTCTGGTTTGAAATGAAATAGCTTAAGGTAAAATAAATATAAATAATTGATAAAACCCCTAAAATTTGGGAGTGATCGGAAGTAATTGAACCTTTATAAAACAAAAAAAATATACCTAAAAAAAGAACGATCAAATTTGATGCTATAGCAAAGATTGGGTACTCATTCACCAATAAAAACAACCCTGGTAGTGCTATAAAAAAATAAAGAATCTTATTTACAAAATCCTTATTTTTTAAAATATCTGATTGTATTTTCATTTACAAATTGTTCTATTTCTTCGAAGATTTAAAGTAATTAGCAGCAAATGCTGTTATCAGCCCCACAGCAATTGCCATAAAAAAGCTAAATACTATATCTCTTTTATAATTAAAATATCCATACACATCTGAAATATCAGGTTCTTTTGATACCCCGATTCTTTCAATAAAATAATCTTTATTTTCAATAAGTATATTTTTATTTTCTTCCAAATCATAATAAGTTTCATATCTTAATTCAATTTCCTTATCAACTAAATTGCCCTCCTCTTCAGATCTACCGGATAACTCCTCTATTTCTGCTGTAATGCTGGACATTTTAAGATCAATTGCATCAAGAAGATCTTCGTAAGCTTGATTGATTTCGTAGCTTCTCTTGTCTAGATATGTTTCAAATAACGCCTTATTTATTTCATAAGTTTTTTCTGCATCATCATAAACTGTAGTTAGTTTTAAGATTCCTCCCGATGATGCAGATACAAATAGAGTATCTTTTAACTCATCAACACTCATATTAAAATCAAGACTACTGGCTGCTTCTTTAAGAAAATCTTCAGATAAAAATTTTTCAGATTCCGTGATGTTGCTTACTCTGATAAGATCCATTGTTTTTCCCGGAAACAACTGCATAAGACTATCATAGTAATCAGGTGTGATACCGGATACCACCAGAGTACTAGTTAAACTAAACTGGGGAGTCCTTAAAAAAGTAAACAGGATACCTGCAATAAAGATAATAATAAAAGCTCCTATAAACCACCATTTTCTTCTAGTGAAAACTTTCATAAGGTCAATTAACTTAATTTCGGTTGCCTCACTTTTACTGCTTTCCTTTTTCATATTTTTAACTCCTGTTATTTTTTTGTTAACTTATAATCAAGGGATTTACTATTAAATCAATTGCATACAAATATTCGTTAAATTATATAAGATGTATTTAAAAATCACAATAAAAGGGTTATGAACTCCAGCAATATAAAAAAGACCTAAAACAGATATAAATTTATATATAAAAACAAGACATGTTAAATATATGGTTCCCATAAATAAGGTTTATCGAAAAAACCCTTTTCACATTCCAAGTCGATGATTTTTTTAATAAACCTGGCAGGACTACCAGCGTAAACTGAATCAGGAGGAACATCCTTAGTTACCACCGAACCAGCTCCTATCAATGAGTTTCTGCCTATCCTAACTCCGGGCAATATGGTACAATTTGCTCCGACTTTTACCATATCCTCAAGAATAGGTCCACCCTTGCATTCTTTATAGTGAGGACATTTCATGGGATGGGGATCATCTGTAAAGACAACATTTGGCCCCACAAAGACATTCTTTCCCACCTTTGTCATTTCCAGAAAGCAGCCTGAATGAATATGTGTTCCATCACCTATAACATTTTCAAATTCTATGGTTGAAGACGAGCCGATTATAACATTATTTCCTATAATATTATTTTCTCTTATGGAAACATTTTGGCCTGTAGTAAAATTATTGCCAATCCTGTTTCCAGTATAAATGGTTGTAAATGACCTTATAATCGCATTCATGCCTATCTCAAGTGCCAGTTCTCCGTCTTTTTTATTCAAGGGTGGTTTTCCTAAAATTACAAAGGGGCTAATATTACAATTTTTACCAAGATGAACATTCTTATAAATTTTTACTTTATCTAAATTATTTGCCCTCATTAATAACGATTACCTCACCATCTTTTTCGGAAGACCTTTCAGCTGCTTCAAGAGCTTTGACTACCTTTAAACCGCAGTAGCCATCGGTTTTAGGCTCTATACCATCATTAATACAATCGAAAAAATGGCTTATTTCAATCCTTAAAGGTTCAGTAGCCTCCAATACAGGTGACATTATATCACCGGTTCTATAAGTCAATTGGTATTCACCAAAACTATCCGGGTCTTTTAATAAATCTACTCCTTTATCAAATATCTTAATTTTCTCATCGCTTTTTGTATCATCATACACGAGCATCTTTTTACTTCCAATAATTATTGTTTCTCTTATTTTTTTTGGAGAAAGCCAGCTGACATTAATATTCACAATGGTACCTGTACTATATTTCAAATTTATGAATGCCACATCTTTTAGCCCCTCCTTCACAAATGAATTTGAAACAGCAGATATCTTTTCAGGCATACCATTGATTAACCTGAATAGTATAGACAGATCATGAGTTGCCAGATCCCAGATAACGCTTACATCTTTCCTGTGTATGCCCAGATTAATCCTGGTCATCAAAATAAAGTAAATATCCCCCAGTATATCTTGTTCTATAATCTCCTTTATTTTTTCTACGGCAGGGCTGTATTCAAAGGTATGGCCCACCATCAGCTTTAGTGACTTTTTTTTTGAAATTTCTATTAATTCCTCAGCTTCCTTTACACTAACGGTCATAGGTTTTTCTATTAAAACATTTTTATTGCAAAATAGTGCATCTTTGGCAAGTTGATAGTGTGTTGCAGGAGGAGTGCATATAAAAACACAATTTATATCATCATTATTTAATATATCATTATAACTATTGACCAACCTTATAGAAGGAAATCTTCTCTTATTTTTATCCAGTTTGGATTGGTCAATATCATAACAATAAATATCTTTAAAGCTATCTACATCTATTATGTTTCTTAAAACATTTGGTCCCCAATAACCAAGGCCAACGATGCCTGCTGAAGAGTTCTTCATCAGTAACCTCCAATTCCAAAAATTAATACCTTTACAGTATCAAATGTAATTTTTATATCAAGGCTTAATGAGCAATTCGAATAATAATAATAATCAAATACAGACATCCCTTCAAAATTGACTCTTGAACGACCATATGCCTGCCATAGGCCGGTTATTCCAGGTTGTACATCGAATCTGTATTTCTTCCATCCTTTAAAGTACTTAACTTCATAATCCATACAGGGTCTTGGCCCGATGATACTCATATTTCCAGATAAAATATTGATAAACTGGGGCAGTTCATCCAGACTATATTTTCTTAAAAACCTGCCTATATTAGTAACCCTATCTCTGCTGTTATATTTCTTTATCTTACCACTTCTCTTTCCTGTATAAAACCGCCCTACACTTGCTTTATGAAATTCAATATTTTCAATAACATTATGCTTCATTGACCTGAATTTAAATATATTAAACTTTTTCTGGCTAAGCCCAATTCTTTCACCAATAAACAATGCAGATCCTACTGAAGTTGATTTGATTAATATAGACAGGACTAAAAACAGAGGCGATACGATAACAATTAAAATAAATGCAAAAATATAATCAAGAATGGCTTTTAAATATTTCTTATAATAGAATCTATCTAAACTAAAATCTATGAATTTACTATCAGTGCCATAAATATCAAAAAGATTTACTTTAAACAATTCTCTTAAATTATCAGCACCTACGTGTAATAAGAAATTGTAACTTCTTAGATTTTCGATTATTTTAATGAGCTTATCTGTGGATAAATTGTTATTTACCAGAAAGATATCTTTAAAATTATATTTATTTGACAACTTAAAGATATTATCGATATTACCTAAAATATTATATTTGCTATTTCTACTCCTTTGAGGTTTATCAAGTTTTACAAAACCTATAATCTCCAATCCATTATTTATTCTTATATCTTCCCTGTTACCATATAACTTCTCTGATTTCTCATCTATTCCTAATATAATCGCATTTCTATTCAATGCCCTTATTTTATTTAAATTTTTAAAAATAACTTCAAAAACTACTATTCGAATGATAACGGATGCTGCCAGGAAAATTAAAAAATAAAATTTAAATATATTAATAAAAAATATTTTGTTACCAAGAGGAGTAATAAAAATAAATAAAGTTATTATTCCAAAGATTATTATATTTATTAAAACATTACTTACTAAAAAGTCTTTTATCAGTTTAAGACTTCTATACTTATAATTATCAAAATAAAGATAAAATATTATAGTAACAAAATAAATCACAATTACATAACCATAATTTTTATTCCAAGTGTAATTATTTAATAGAAGAGATAAATAAAAAGATCCAACAATCAATATAGTATCCAATATAAAAAGATAAATTTTATAATTTAGATATGTATTATTTTTGCTCAGCATATTTTTTACAATAATTTATAAACATCTATAAATATTAATTACGTTAGCAAACTTAAACATTGTTTTCTTTATTATAAAACTCTTTGATTTTATAAACCACATAATCAATTTCTTCTTCAGTCAATTCAGGGTACATTGGGAGCGATAGGATTTCATTTTGAAGTTTTGATGAAATTGGAAAATCATCTGGAGCGTATTTCAAGTACTTATATGCTATTAGGTTAGGTAATGCAATAGGATAATGAATTCCAGTAGATATCCCATTTTTTGATAAATACTCACGAAGATCGTCTCTTTTTCTAGATTGTATAACATATAAGTGAAATATGTGTTCTCTATCTGTTTGAATTCTTGGAGTTATTACATCTTCCATCACTTTTAATTTAATATTGTATATTTTTGCATTATTATTTCTTTTTACAGACCACTCTTTAAGGTACTTTAGTTTAACATTTAATATTGCTGCCTGAATCCCATCAAGGCGGCTATTAATTCCCTCAAATTCATGATCATACTTTTTAGTTCTACCATGATTTGCATACATTCTCATCTTCTTGGCTAATTGTGAATTATCAGTTATAATTGCACCACCATCACCATATGCACCTAGATTCTTTCCTGGATAAAAACTAAAACAACCAACATCTCCTATTGTACCGATTATTTTTCCTTTATATCTTGCCCCATGTGCTTGTGCTGCATCCTCAACTACAAATAAATTATATTTTTTTGCAATGTTCATTATTTCATCCATATTTGCAGGCTGGCCATAAAGATGCACAGGTACAATTGCTCTGGTTTTACCAGTTATTTTATCTGCTATTAAATCAGGATCTATATTTCGGGTATCTTCACTAACATCACAAAACACCACTTTTGCACCAGTTAGTGAAATAGCCTCAGAGGTCGCTATGAAAGAATTTGCTACAGTTATTACTTCATCATCAGGACCAATACCAAGAATTTTTAAAGCAATAAAAATTGCATCTGTCCCGTTACCAACTCCAATACAGTATTTTGTGCCGCAGAATTCTGCAAAGTCAGACTCAAATTTTTCTACAAAACTGCCACCAATAAATGCTGAATTTTCCATAACATTACCAACAGTTTCCAGAATCTCCTCCTTAATGGAGTGATACTGCTTTTTTAAATCAACAAACGGTATTTTCATTTTAAACCTTTCCGCTGATTATATATAATTAATATGGCAAATTAGACATATCATTTATAACTTTAGCAGGGTTTCCTGCCACAACTAAATTATCTCCAACATTCTTAGTAACTACACTGCCAGCTCCTATTAATGAATTTCTACCAATGATTATTCCTGGAAGTATTGTGCAATTTGCACCAATCTTTGCTTTTTCTTTTATTAATGGACCTTTTAAGTTCTGCTTCACATTATTGGATAATGGATATAAGGCATTTGTAAATACAACATTAGGACCAATCCAACTGTCATCCTCGAGTACAGAATATTCGGGTACGAAAACATTTGAATGAATCCTTACATTATTACCAATTTTAACATGATGTTCTATTATGCTATGTGAACCAATGCTGACATTGTTACCAATTATATTATTTTCCCTAATTAGTACATGATGACCGGTTCTAAAATTATCACCAATAATATTACCAGAATAAATAACTGTATGAGAACGTATAACAGCATTTATTCCAATAATAGTTTTCAGGCTGCCATCCTTTTCACCTTCAGGAGGCTTTCCAATAATTACAAAATCTTCAATTATAAACCCTGGTTTTAAAATAACATTTCTATATTTTCTAAATAATATCTGTCTCATAATATCTATAACTTATATTTTTACTTCCACAGATTTATTATTTAAAGATTTCATTGCGGCTTCAATAATCTGAGTAACTTTAAGCCCACTTTCACCATCACTTCTTGGTTTTTTCCCATTCTTTATACAATCTATAAAATGCTCAGCTTCTACTTTTAGTGGTTCGATGTAGTCAATTTTAGGAATGTATATATCTCCTGCTCTTTTAATTAGTTGAAACTTTCCAAAATTATCAAATTCCCCCATATACTGATTTTTATGTCTTATATCTATTCCTTTATCAAAAATCTGTATCTTATAATCAGAAATATCATTATATATTACCATCTTCTTGCTACCTATTATAATCATAGTACGAGTTTTATTTGGATCTAGCCAACTGACATGAAAATGTGCGGTTGTTCCATTATCAAATTTCATGTTCATAAATACCACGTCCTCTATACCTTCCTGGATAAATGACATCCCTGATGCCGAAACAGTAACCGGCATTTTTTCTAATAAATACAGGACTATGGATACATCATGTGGTGCAAAATTCCATAAAGCATTTATATTAGACCTTACTCTGCCTAAATTCAACCTTTGGGAATATATATAGTATATCTTACCAAGTTCACCGCTAGATACTCTTTTCTTTAAATCATTTACAGCTGCGTTGTAAAGAAATACATGGCCTACCATTAATACTAGTCCCTTTTCTTCTGCAATTTTTACCAATTCCCTTGCTTCTGTTGTTTTTAGTGCTAAAGGTTTTTCAACAAAACAATGTTTATTTGAAAGTAATACTTTTTTTACCATTTCATAGTGCAGGTCTGCAGGAGTTGATACAATAACAGCATTAATTTCTTTATCTCCTACTATTTCATCTATATCTTCGCCAGTCTCAATGGTCCTATATTTTTGTTTTACATATTTTTGTCGGTCTGGATTCTTATCAATAACTTTCTTTACTTCTACATTGTCTATATCATAAAAATTCCTTAATATATTTGGGCCCCAGTACCCAACTCCAATTTGTGCTATTTTGATCATTTATAATCTCCTATTAGTTTCTTTATTAATAAAACATATTTATCTTTTTCATTTTTCCAATTTAAAATCATATTTAGTTTTCTTTCATTCTTTCTTATTTCATCCAAGCGTTTTTTATTATTGTATAAATATGTTAATTTCTCTGCAAAAGATTTCGAGCTTTTATCATTATAAAACTCAATCTCATCTTCTTTAATATAATATGATATGGCCTTATTCTTAACACTTAAAACAGGCTTTTCCATTGCAATATATTCCATTAATTTTGTTGGAAGCATATATTTGGTGGCTTCTGAAAGTATATAGGGTACTATTCCCAGATCAATACTAGATATTATTTCTGGTAAATCTTTTACTGGAATCATTTCGTTTCTAAACTCAACCACTTCTTCTAACTCATATTTCTTTATTAGCCCAAATAATTCTTTACTATAATCGCCTTCGCCTATAATTAAGAAAAATAAACCAGGAATTTCATTTTTAACTTCCTTCAACCCCTTTAGGATAATATTAAACCCAAATCTTTTTGAAATTGTGCCATGATACATCATTTTAAATTTTTTATTATTCCAAATATCATGATTAAAATCGCTTTTTATTTTTGGATTAAATATCTTTCCATCACTAAAATTAGAAACTACTGTCATTTTATTTTCCTTTATTCCATGCTTTACTAATATTTCATTCTTCTGGGGATAATGTACAGATATTACAGAATTAACAAAATTTGCCGAAATACGCTCTTGGAATAAAAGTATTTTAAATAAAAACAAATTAGAATTCTTTCTGAATTTAGTAGAAAAAGTCTCAGGCATAGTATCGTGAATATCCAATATTAATTTTGCACCAAATATTCTAGGAACAAGGGCAGTAAAAACTAAAAAATCAGGCATATTATTTATATGTATTACTTTATATCTCCTTTTAAAATAAAATATAGATATTTTAAAAAAAATTCTTATAAAAAATTCTAAATAAGAAAAAATGTACCTTAAATTAGAATTCCCTCTATATCGAAATTGATTCAAATGATAAACATTCACTCCATTAATCAACTCATATTCTGGATCATGGGCTTTTTTCAGAACAAAAGAATCGACATGATAATTATTATCTACCAATGCTTCTGCTTCCCGCTTTATACGTGGATCAGTTGAATAATAAGTATATGCCACCATTGCTATGTTTTTATTTAGTTTTTCATCCATTTTTTAAATGCATTAGATTCTACAATGTAATAATATTCCATTTTTATTTCTAATAAAAACCATGGATAACACACTCAGATAATCATATCATAGTGCATTTTATATATTCCACTTAAAACATGCTCTACAGTATAATCTTTTATAGAATCAACACAATTTTTAGTATTAAATTTTTCTTTATTGTTTAAGATTTCCAAAACAGCCCTAGCAATACTTTCTGCACTATTATCCGGTACTAATAATCCTGAAATCCCATCTTTTACTGCCATTTTTATTTCACCCACATCTGTTGAAACAACAGGTAAGCCTGAGGCAAGTGCCTCTAAAGCACTCATTGGCATTCCTTCAAAAGCAGACGTCATTAAGAAAACATCACTTATTTTCATAAGTTTCATTACATCGTCAGAAGAAATAACTCCTAAGAATTTAACATTTTCCTGCAAATTATATTTTTTTACTCTTTTAATCACATCTTTTTCTAGACTTCCAGTTCCAACTATCAATAATTTTACATTTAGATTATACTTTACTAAATTATAAAATGAATCTATAAGTAAAAAAGGATTTTTAGCCCCTTCTAGTCTACCAACAGAAAGTATTATTTTATCATTTTTTGAAAATCCATATCTATTTTTTAAGTCTGACGATCTATCCATCTTCTCTCTATTAGAGGACCATGGATAGAATTTTTTATTGTCTACAAATGTAGGCATAAAACACAATCTATCCGCCATAAAAGGATATTTCTTTTTATAAAATTCTAAACCGCTATTACTTACTACAAATACCTTTTCCATTTGAGGCATTAAATATTTTTCTATCTTAAAATAAGCCCAAGGAAATTTGCTCCACATTATTTCAGAGTGAGGATTATATAAGTCTTTTATGTTACCAAGTATATAAAGCATTTTCTTATTAGGAACATTTTTAAAAAGAAGTGCAGGTTCGATACGGTAATATTCCAAAATTTTATCATCTAAAAAAATCCTAGATTTATTTCTTGATAAACTTAATACAAAATACAAAATAAGAGGTAATTTTGTTTTTTTATTTTCATCCTTTATATAAAGAATCGGTAAAAAGCTAAATATTTTATCACCGAGCTTTATTTTCTGCCACTTCCCAACAGGCCTTTCCTTTTTATTTGTGCTAATTCCCACCCATTCTATATTAAATTCATCCGGTGCATGTTCAATAAAATTTTTGATAAAAGTTTTTGTTCCACCAATTTTATTACCTAATGGATCTATGGGTTGTAATATTAATAATTTAATTCTAGACATAATTAACTTCTTCTATGAAAAATCTATTTAGAAAATTACAAAGTTATTTTATTAAACTATTTCTCTAAAATTTGCTATATTTTTTATGATTTGTCGGGACAAAAAATAAATCCTAAGGAAGAGCATATATCCGCAATAGTAAACTGATAGATTCTACTTAGTACTTTTAACCTCCATACATAAAAGGTATCTACAGATTAATTATTTCAATCTAAATCTTCTCTTAAACTTTTACAAAATTCTTTTATTAGATCATTATAATTAAATTTTGGAGACCAATTAATACTTTTAATATTATCAATATCTGCAAATACTTTATTTCTAATTTTTCCTATAGAATCTACTTCTCCAATGATTAACTTTAACTTTAATCCTAACTCTTTAAAAACATCATTCACAAAATCTCTAATAAATATTGATTTCCCCATTCCTAGATTATAAACCTCACCATTATTTCCTTTCTCAATAACTTTCATAAAACCATCATAAACATCATCTATTAAAAGGAAGTCTCTATATGAATTTAGATTTCCAAGTTTTATTTCTTTAGACTTGCCTTTTAAAACTTTCTTTAGCTGTCTAGAAAAATTACCAATAAATAATTTTTCATCTACTTTATCAAATACAATATTAAATATCCGAATATAATTAGCTTTTATGTTATAACTGTTAGTGTAACATTGAAATAAACTATGTTGCATTAACTTTGTTAAACCATATATACTTCTAGGTTTTTCGATACATTCCTCAGTATACTTCTCTTGAACTCCATACTCGGAAGCGCTACCAATTAAAATTATTTTCCCTTTAAAATTTTCTTTAATTGCAGCATCAAAAAGATTTTTTGATATTAATACATTAACTAAATAGCTTTCATTGTAATCACTTGTATATGTCCCTACAAAATTTATTATCACTTCAGGATTTAATACATTAATTTTATTTCTTATAGAATCTACGTTATAAGAATTCTTTTTACCTTTATTACTAGACAATTCATATACTAACTTGTCTTCTCTCCTAAGACGTAGCGTAAAATATTTAGCAATTGCACTACTTGCTCCTAAAATTAAATATTTTTCCATTATTTAATAACTATAGTTCAATTAATTAAAAATTTAATTTTTCAATATCCTTATTGGCCTTCTCATAATCATCAGGTCTTCCTATATCTAACCAGTATCCATCATATGGATAAACTTTAATTGTTTGTTTATCTTTTAATAATGTGAGCATTAAATTGTCAAAGCCAAATTGCTCATTTAATGGTATCTTATTTAAAACTTTTTTATTTAACACATATACCCCCATACTCACATTTAAATCATATTCTGGTTTCTCTTTAAAATCCAATACAATATTTTTACTTTTATCAATCTCCATTACACCAAAATCTACCTTCTCAGTTCTTTTATATGTGGCAATTGTTATTAATGATTCATTTTTCAAATGGTAATCATACAATTTTCTAAAATCTAAGTCTGTTAAAAGATCTCCATTCATTACCAAGAAATTCTCTGGTAAATTCCTTATCATCCTTATAGGGGCTACTGTGCCTAACTGTTTACTCTCCATAGAATACTCTATTTTTACACCCCATTTATTACCATTTCCAAAATATGATATAATTAGTTCAGCTAAGTGATTTACGCATATCGTTAACTCTGTAACCCCACATTTTTTTAACCTGTTAATTAAAATTTCAAAAATAGTTCTATTGCCCACTGGCACAAGAGGTTTAGGCATTACTGTAGTATAAGGTCTTAGCCTTGTTCCTTTTCCACCTGCTAATATAACTGCTCTCATATTAATCATACCCTTTTTAAATGTTGTATATATCAGATTTATAAAATTTTAAATTATCTGAACGACTAAACCATTCTATTGTCTCTATTAGCCCTTCCTCTAGTGTGTGCTTTGGAGACCATCCTAATAGTTCTTTAGCCTTGCTGTTATCAGCCATTAGTCTTTTTACTTCACTTCTTTCTGGTCTTTTTCTTTCTTTTTCAATCTTTATATCAAATTTAACATTCATAAGTTGAGCAATTAAATTTGACAAATCTCCAATAGATATTTCAAAATTACTTCCAATATTTATAATTTTACCTATAGAGTTATCAGACTCTGCTATATCAATGAAACCTTGCACAGTATCTTTAACATAAGTTAAGTCCCTTGTGGTATAAATAGAGCCAAGATTTATTTTTTTCTTTCCTAAAACTATTTGAGTAATAATCGTAGGGATTATTGCTCTTGCAGACTGCCTTGGCCCATAAGTATTAAATGGTCTAATTATAAATACAGGGAAGTTAAAAGAATAGAAAAAAGACTGAGCTAAGAGATCTGCTCCAGCTTTTGTAGCTGAGTAAGGAGACTGTGGATTTATTGGATGCTTTTCTGTGATGGGAACAAATTGTGCAGTTCCGTAAACCTCACTTGTAGAAGTATGTATTATTTTTTGAACGCACGATTCTATTCCTGATTGTAAAATATTTAATGTTCCTTTTATATTAGTATCAACATAGCTCTCAGGAGAGTGATAAGAATAAGGAATACCAACCAATGCTGCTAAATGAAAAACAACTTCTATATTCTTCATTGATTTTCTTACACCATAAGGATCTCTTATATCACCAGCAAATATTTCTATATGATCTTTCATATCTTTATTTATATAGTCCAACCATCCCCAAGAGTTAAGAGAATTATAATGAACAAATGCGCGCACCTTACAACCTTTATTTACTAATGCCTCAACAAGATGACTCCCAATAAAACCACCTGCACCCGTAACTAATACTCTTTTATTTGATAACTTCATTGTTTTTATTGAATTTACATTCAAATTAATTCTAATATTTAATTATATTACTTTAATTTTAGTATACTCATAGACTAATAAACATGAGAATTGGTATATACTTAATAATGCTTTTAATAAAAGTTTGCATTTCGTCAATTAAATTTCCTAAAGGATCACAAGGCAATATTGCTGAGAACTTAATTTTTGATATGAATAACTCCCAAGTATTAAAATTTTTTATTTAGATATTTTGGAATCTATTTAATTTCAGTAGACTCTTTATCGTTACAATATTTGTTACAATATTTATTAAAATTTCCTACCAATGCAAGAATTGACCAAAAATAATATTGAAAAAGTGTATCTATAAAATAGTTTTCAAAAAAACTAAAAATAATATAACCTATAAAAAAATAAAATATTAAGTACACAAAAAATCTATATTTATACACTTCTATGGATCTTATCTTATTGAATAATTTTTTAAAAATATTTCCTATGACAAAAATATATCCTAATAAACCTATAATACCAACTTCTACTAATATTTTTAAATAGTCATTATGAGCATCAGCCCGTAATGGATTCACTATACTAACTGAGCCAAGTCCATATCCAAATATTGGTCTTGCTAAAGATATATTTAATAAATACCTACTATTCATAAGTCTCCAATCAAAAGAATCTTTTGAATTAAATCTATCAAATACAAAAAAATTTCTTATCGAATCACCTATTCCGCTTATATCAGACCATCTCTCCTTAATGAAAGGGAAAAATAAAATTACTAAAAATATTAGTAATATAATTGTACCTGTAAAAAACCTTTTATAATAGAACTTAACAGAAAGAATAAATATACAAAACAAAAAAAACAATATTCCATTCCTACTATGAGTGAAAAGAAGCAATACAAATAATAATATAAAATATAGAGTAAATAATAATTTATTTGACATTCTTTTACTAAAGTAAATGAAATATATTAAAATTAATAGAAAAAAAGCCAAACTTAAAGCAAAACTGTTTGGATGAGAAAATGTACCAAACACCCTATTTAAATCCTTGAAAGCTAAGTTGCCTTTTTTAAAAATAAGCTGGTAAATTGCAAAGGAACAGGGAAATATAAAAATGACTATAAAAAATTTAAGTAAAAAATTGAAATCATTTTCAGAAATAAATAATTCTCTGACTAAAAAATATAAGCAAAATATGCTTATTAGTCTAACTAATTCCCTTAAAAAAAGGCCTGTTAATAAATTTACAGTTAATAAATTTATAAAAAAACTAACTATAATTAATAATATAAAAAACAAGATACTAAGATCTAATCTATCTATTATAAGAACCAACCTATGACTATTCTTTCTAATAAGTGTAGTTGAAAAAACTACAATAAATAGCAGTATTATTAGTAAACCTATTAAACTAGATGGATTTAAATCAATAATGCCAAGTATATTAAATTTTTTATCACTAAATAAATTTGTAAAAGATCTTACAAATAATAAAATTAAAACCGATATTTTTAATACTTGATGTTTTAAATTGATCATAAATATATTTTTTTAATAATATAGTATACAATGTGTCTAAGTGTATGGGTTCATCCCATATTTCTTAGATTAACCAAATATTTTTCCAATACTTGCATTCTATAATTGTAGGAAAACTTATTTACCACATTAGATATAATTTTTTTCCTATTAATATTAGCTAGATATTCTCCTAGGTATTTAGTTTCAGTTAAACTTATCTCATCTATATTTCTATTTAAGCAAATTCCTAAATTATAATCTTTAATAATTTTTCTGACTAAAGGATCATTGCTAAAAGCAATTATTGGTCTTCTTGCTCCTATATAATCAAACAATTTTCCAGGAATAGCATATTCAGAACCATATTTATGTGTAATTAAAAGGTTAGCAGATGATTTAGATATAACATCAATTAATTCATCTCTAGGTAAAAAATTAAAAATTTTAATTTTTATATAATCTAACTTCATCATCTTAATTCTACCTTTTATATCCGATGTCATTTTTCCGTATATTTTAAAAAAAATTTTTAACTTTATTTGATTTTCAAAATAATTAAATATTTCAAAAGGAACTCGAGATCCGTAAAATGAACCAGCATATACAATAGTAATTACATTAGAACCTTTCGTAGAATAGCTTTTCTTAGGAATATTTCCTTTTACGAACCAATTATAATTAATTAAACCATTATTTATCTTTTCATTTCGCTCTGCTAAAAACAATGAATAATGTTTTTTTATATTTTCATTTAAAAAAACAAAACCTTTATAATATTTTATATACTTCTTATCAAAATAATTCATAAGAATCGCCACTAAATACCCGTTTTCCTTTCTTATTAATTCACTCCTATATACAACATCTCTATATTCCGCAACTAAAATATTGTTATCATTAAAATATCTCACAAATATTGTCAAAAAAATAGGTGGTAAAGATATATAAATAACAGAATTATTAAAATTTGAAATATTCGTATTCTTTATTCTTCTAATAATTTTAATATCTTCATAAAATCTATATATTACTTTAAGAAAATTAGGAATTATCCTATATACCCCACTTTCCTTAATCCTATCCTTTAAAACCTTACCTCTCTCCGATAAATCAATTAAACTGACTTCATACCCCTTTAACTTAAAATAATTTATTAAATCCTGCATTCTATTCGAAGCTATAGAAATTTCTGGATAATAATGATTAGTTATAAATGTTATTTTCATGAAACTTCCTTTATCCAAACATATGCTCCTTTAAAAATCTTAATAGAAGTCAGATTATAAAAAAGTTGATATGAACCCCAAAAGTTGGACACACACTTATCTATGAAAATCCTTGTCAATAGTTATTTGTTAGCATATTAAAATATTAATATTTTAAAAAACATAGTGCACCTCATTACACTTTATAAAAATCAATAAAAAAATCTCCGATACAATATTACTATTAGATTACCAAAATCATTCATCTATTCGTAACTGTAATTACACAATAGCTCTCCGGTTGCGGCTCCCTAATCAACTTCAGAACTCTTGATAGTTATAGAACCATGAGGGCAGCCATTATTTTATGTCTACAGGCTTTTCAATATATTCTCTGCCTTCTTTTAACATTGCATATATAACTTCGGCCATTCTTCTGGCTACAGCAATGGTAGCAGAATTGGCATTCTTTCTGGATCTTACCTTGCTGTAGTGGTATCTAAAATACTCCGAGCATCTTATGGAGGTCTGGGCTGCTTCAGTCAGTGCCCAGCGCAGGAATTTATTTCCCTGTTTTACAATCCT